>Ga0065721_10048865_pt1 | contig 68251 bp, 41 predicted proteins | sample Mesricmetagenome_FD_59108 | JGI IMG/M metagenome (GOLD analysis project Ga0065721, IMG submission 59108) | Mesophilic microbial community from rice straw/compost enrichment Sample: eDNA_1 v2 (version 2) | ecosystem: Engineered > Solid waste > Grass > Composting > Bioreactor | place: USA: Davis... | reverse complement strand
CCACCGGATTGTCCGTATTGGTGCGCTGGTATTTGTAGGTCAAGCCTTCCGTTTCGAACATGGCGTCTTCTGGAAGCGTGGTCGCTTGTGCAGCCAAAGCTCTGGCTTGCGGAACGGCTGCTTGTTCGTTGCGACGCTCCTGATACGTCTTGATTGCTGGAAGGAGTGTTGATAGTTTCGTCATTTGTGCTTTTGTCAGCTTGTCCAACTTTTGATTGACGGTATCATCCGACCATCCATATTTCTCTACTTGCTCGTGATGGGACAAAAAGCGATCGAATTGAGGATAGAAATAGGCTGCAAGCTGCAACACGCTTCTATCCTTCCATTGATAGAGCTTCCAAGCATCTTCGGGGCGGATCGAGTCCCACTCTTTACTCGTCACTTGTTCTTGCGTAAAAATCGGTTGCTCGTCCGGATTTTGCTGTTTGGGTGCGTTGCCTTGCTGCTTTGCGTTTTGATAGGCTGCAAGCCATTTTTTGGTCGCCGCCTTCTGATTCTCATCTTGTTGTGCCGCTTCCGGATTGGCTTGAACGGCCTCTGTCTTCGCCAATGCCAGATTGGGGGTCAGCAAAGAAAGCCCCAACAAGATTGTGATCATTTTTGACCACCCGTACCTGATTCTCATAGCGCCAATGCTCCTCTTCACTTAATAGTCCGTTTTCTTGCTGAGATTTCCGTTGCTGTCATACGTAAACTCGGAGAGGACTTGTCCATTTTGCCTGATTTGAGTCAGTTGTCCTTTGGCGTTATACACGTATTCGACCCCCGTATAGCGGGCGAGCAAACGTGCGTGAACGGCATTGTTGTCAGCGGAAGAGACGACAACATAGTAATCCCGGCCTTTTTCCATGGATACAATCGCTTTGGAAAATGGCGGGTGATCCCCGTCGTCATTGGCGGCAAGCAGCCTGGTCTCTCCGAAGTCTTCATAGATTGCCAGCTTGGTATTGCTTGGCCCGCTCCCTTCCACTCCCCCAAAATAGGTGGTTGAGAGTTCAAAATCTCCAGAGGAAGGCGCCGTAAATTTGTAGATTTTTTTGGAGCCTTTGGCAAGATCGAGATCGGGTGGTGCTGCGATTGTGAACGAGTCTGTGTCTGTAAATTCCAATGCAAACGTGTCTGTGACGACATCTGCATCTGCACCAGCTATTTTTGCCTTCGGGATCGTCACAAACAGATTCGTTGCGCGGTGTTTCTGCTCGTGTTCAACCGCTTTTCCCGTAAATTGAATGCTTAACTGCGTGCTGTTGACACGGGTAACAAGCGGCTGCAAACCAGTTGCGACGTTGTGTACTGTCACAAAAGAGGCTGCATCGGAAGTAAAGGTGCCATTTTTTAAGACGACAGTCTGCGTTTCTGTCAGCGTCCCATCGTTTGCAGAAGACTCGTGAAGCGCAGCGGAAACGACACTGGCACTGGCATCCAAAGCAGCTGTCAACCGGGCGTGAAGTCCTTTTGTCGAATCAAAAGAAGTAGCCAGAACAAAATAGGTCACGCCTGCGTCCAGTGGCACTTTAATTTCGGAAAAGAGAGAACCATCGACTGCCTCATCATTAAACTTCAGGGCTTGCTGCAACTGCTCGTCACGAAACACGGACAAAACCGTATCAAACGGGGCGCCAAATCCTCCGTATGGACTTGTATAAAAACGGTAAGTACCAGTTACAGGAGCCGTAAAGCGGTAGCCAGGGGTTTCCCCCGTAGGAAGACTGATATCAATAGGTTGAGCCAGATTGAGTACAGTCGTAATCTTACTGAATGACAATAAATAGGAGGTCGTTTCACTAAAATCGCGGCTCATGCTAAATACAGAGAAATAATAGGTCGTATTCGGTTGCACCTGAAAAGTGACGTTTTCCGTTCCCCCAACTCCTCCTCGCGTACTCATGCCCACTACTTTGTTCGGCGCTTGCATGACTGCCAGGTCGAAGTTTTTATCTTCGGGAACGCGCAATGTCACCGTAAGCTCGCCAGATTGCGCCCCTGAATCAAAGCGGTACATATCGAGATCTTTAGCTGTAGACAGCTTCGAATCGTAAAAATTTCCACTTGTTACAGGGTAACTTGTGTCTACATCGTCGTTCGGTTCAAACGGGTCCAAGACAGGAGCAGCAGCGGCAAAAGCGGTTGCGGTTCTGCTTGCCAACTGAGGTTGAAGCTCCTGTTCCTGCGGCTTTTGCTTCAGCGAAAGTTCGGGGATTAACTGTTCCCAATATTTATCAACTTGTTCTTCCAGTTGTTTTTGCAGGGAGTAAATGTGTGCTGCTTGTTTTTGCAAAGACTTGTTAATTTTCTCTTGGCGGATTTGCTTGTTGGAATCAATCGGTGTTTGATGCAGCTTGAGGTTCTTCTGTGAAAAGGCAGCTGATTGTTTTTCGATTTTTTTCGCGAGCTTCTTGTCGCCTTTTTGCAGGGCAAGCTCTTGAAAGAAAGTCAATGTGTTCAGCAAACCGTAAATCTCTTGATCCATCTGAGGAATCGCTGTCGCGGGATTCTCTTCGGCAGAAGCTCTCGCTAGAGGAACGAAAACGAGAAAAAAGAGAAGGAAAAGGAGGATTGCACTTGTGCTTTTCATGATCTTTCTGGACATTTCTTGCTCACTACTTTCCTTGAACTTGAACGAAATGAATGAAGGGCATATTTGGGTCAGCGACGTGCTATTTTACGAAAAAGATTATGTATTCCACCACCTCAGTTATATCTGTCAGCTATCAAAAACAACATACGATAGTATATCAATCCGTTCGGCTATTGCCTTGGCTTAAATATTGGTTGCATTAACAATAAAAGCCTTACTTGTTCGCACACCAAAAAACCGCCAGAACATTTCTCTGACGGTCTTCCGGCTTGTAAAAAAGCCAATTAAACTCTCACAAACATACAGCCTAGTTGCCCAACTGAATCGGAACCTCCATATCCACATCGCGGTACTGGCGCTCCTGGATCGCGTAGGAGATCGTCAGTTCTTTCGGCTGTTTTTCCAACCCGTTGATGTAAAGAGCGCTTTTGATCCGCACTCGTCCGTCTTGATCGCGGACGTACTCTCCATCGCCGTTGTCCATGCTCACTCTGTATGTTTTCCCTGTCTCGTCTGTTGCACTCCATTCCGTGATGTAGATGATGTCTTTTGGCAGCAGTGCTTCAAATTCAATGATCCCGCCTTTGTTTCTCACTTCGTACCGTCCGGCGATCTTCTCCTGCTGATCGTTCGTTTTCAGATGAAACTTGTGGAAGGTAAAACGGCTGCCGCTGCCTTCTACCGTGACGGGTTGTTTGCTCAACGCATCCAGCGAAAGCTTGCCCTGGAAAGTTGCCAATTCATTCATGTAGATCGAGTGGAGCTTGAAGGTCACCTTTTTCTGGTCGGCAAATGGCGTAAATCCGTCCCACCACCTCCACATCATCGCATCGCTGTCTCCTTCGCCTTTTGTGGTAATCGTTACCGCATTTTTGCGAATGCCGTTCAGCGAATCGAGCACGGTGTCATCCCGACCGGCAAGCAGCTTTCCGTTCTCGTCAAGAATTTCGTATGCCAAACTGTGACGGTTCAAATAGTCGCCCAGCTCACCAGAAGCGGTTTCCGCCATGCTTTGATACTCCTTTTTGCGCTGCTCGTTCCAACTGGTCGTAAGCGACAATAAGCTGTTGCTTGGAACGTTCGTCAGTTTATCCAGCTTGACCACGACTCCTTGAGGTGACGTGTACTCGCGATTGATTGCGACGGTCTTCGCGACTTCCTTTGCTTTTTTCATGTCGATAGGAACATCCAGCTTCCAAGAACCGCCCTTCCCTTTGATATCGTTGAACTGGACTCCGACCGTCAGTGTGTCCGGGGATTTCTGTGCGGTGTTGAACAGTTCGATCACTTCCTGTTCGACCAAAATGTAGCCCCCGTATTCTCCCAATGTCCAGCCGTCTCCCTCCGGATTCAAGTCTTGGCCGGTTTCGTCTGTCAGCGTGAAGTCCACATCGATGTCATCCAGGGTGCAATCGAGCTTTTTCCCGTCCTTGTCGACAAAATCAAAAATCAGAGCGATCCGCGTTGGATCGGCGAGTGCTTCTTTTTCGCCCGATGCAGTCTCATCTGCACCGTCGTCGTTGGCAGCACTAACATCTCGCTGATCTCTTTGTAGCTGAGCTGATCGATGTAGCGCAGGACAACGACCGCGCGATATTCCTCTTCCAGCCCCATGATGTGACGAAGCAGAACTTGCTGCTGCTCTTTTTGCAGGAAAGCTTCCTCCGGTGTCTCTGACCCGATCAGTTCCACCTCTTCGTCCGACGTCTTGACGCTTCGCTTCCGTTTCCTCAGTTCATCCAGGCAATGGTTGATGGCAATCCGGTAGAGCCATGCGGAAAAATTACCGTCCGGCTCAAGCTTTTCCAACTGGAAATACGCTTTTGTAAAAACCTCCTGGGCGAGATCTTGGGCATCCTGTTTCTGTCCAATCATCCGGTACAGGCGGGCAAAGATTTTTCCTTTATACTTGTCGACAAGTCGTGCATAGGCTTGCTGATTTCCGCCCTGCACCAGACGAACGAGCTCGTTATCGTCTTGCATCTTCCCTCTGTTCCTCCCATGTAAAAGGCTTGCTGCGCAGCTTGTGCCTTTTTGGTCCAAACACGTCTGTCTGTTTTTTCACCAGACTCTCCCACTGCTCGGGCTGGTTGCAGGTTGTCAATTTTCCCAGACTTTTGACATGTTCACCAAGTATAACGAACATCCCGCGATTTTCTTTCCCATTTTCCCTAAAAAAGTGATAAAACTTTCCAACCCCTGAGCAAACCGACGTATGCTCGCAGTTGTCGATCAACACAAAAAAACCGCCAAGACACCGAAGTGACTGGCGGTTCGATACGGCCCGAAGGCACATGGATGAAAGTTTACGACAAAGCAGGCCGCTTGTCGCCGTACAACTGCACGTACAGTTCCTCGATTTCTTCTCCGGTCAGGTCGCCTCGCTTCAACAGCTCCTCCGCGATGGCGTGCACGAAATCGGCGTATTGGCGCACCAATTGCTTCACCTGTTTCATTTGCTCATGCAGCAGTTCGTTGATTTTCGGGCGAAGTGTTTTGAGCGCCTCCTGCCGGGCACCTGTAGCGAGCCAGCTGAACAACTCGTCGCCCATGCCGACCATGCCGAGATAAGCGCCTGCCAGCTCGGTCGCTTGCTGCAAATCAGAGGTGACTCCGTTCAATTTTTTGCCGAGAAACTCTTCTTCGACGGCTCTGGCAGCCAGGCATACCTGAATCGCGGCCAAAATTTCGCTGTCGCTGCGATTGTACCGCTCATGCGTCGGTTTGGTGGCGGCAAGGCCAAGAGCGCCGCCGCGGCGAATGATCGTCACCTTCCAGACCCGTTCGTGCGGCTTGAGCAAATATTGCGCGACGGCATGACCTGCCTCGTGGTACGCTACGTTTCGTTTTTCGTCCTCACTCATGGAGCGCAGCGGCTGTTTCAATCCCCACTCGTACGTTTCCATGGCGACCCGGAAGTCGTCGTAGCTGGCGCTTTGCGCTCCACGCTGGTGGGCGATGACGACCGATTCATTGACGATATGCTTGATCTGGGCAGGACTGTAGCCAATTGTATCCAATGCAGCACGTTCCGGGCTGAGAGATTCGTCGTGCTTCACCTTTTCCAAATAATATTGGAAAATATCGATCCGTCCATTGTAGTCCGGAGTGTCGACCCACAGTTGTCTGTCAAAACGGCCGGGCCGCAACAGCGCGGAATCGAGCACGTCCGGCAAGTTTGTGGCGGCAATCGTCATGACGGCGGGGCGCTCAGCCTTTTTGCGGCGCAGACCGAGGGAGCGCAAAAATTTGGCGATTTTCGAGCTGTCGAGGTTGGGCGGGTCCATTTGCAAAAGCAGCTCATTCAACAAGCCTGTGCCGCCCATCCCCAGCATCCCGCCTCCGCCCATGCCCCCTTGACGCTGCATGCCGATCGCGTCGATCTCGTCGATGAAGATGATGCAGGCACCGTACTCCCTGGCGCGTTTGCGCGCTTTTCTGTACAATCCCATGACTTTCAGGTTGCCGACACCGAAAAACATGTTTTGAAAACTGGGAGCCGAGGCGTAGGCAAACGGAACCTGGGCCTCGTTGGCAATGACCTGCGCGAGATACGATTTGCCCGTACCCGGTGGGCCGCACAGCAAAAGACCGCGGATCGCTTCGCCCCCCATTTCCTTAAATTCCTTCACACCCTTTAGCAAGGTAACGATTCGCTCAGCATTTTCCACAATTTCCGGATTGCCGCGATAGTCATTCCACGTCGCTCCTGTTTCCCCTGGCAAAATCCAATACGTCCGCCCACGCGCCAAAAACCAGAACAGGGCAACGAACTGGATGATGATGAACATAACGGCAAACAGCAATTGAAACAGCAAGCCAAGGATGCCCAATGCGATTGACCAGTAAGTCGGCCCTCCTGTGTACAACACGATCGTTAAAAAGGCGATGGCTGCTACCCAGAGGAGGACTTTCCGCCACTTGATCCATTGATAGTTTCTCATGGACCTACTTCCTTTACGGAAAATTTTGAATTTTTGTTAGAAAGTCGCAAGGAGGTCTATCCAGCCAGAAGGAAACCGATCGTACTCTTTGACGCTCCTCTTCTCTCACTATCAAGGTCGTGTTTCAAAAAGAACGAACAGCCCACCGGGATGGAAGGCCAACCTGTTGCTTATGCAAATCGTTTGATAATGTCAAGCAGGTACTTCACAATGACAGCCAAGCCGCAGATGAAGTACCAAACGACAAGAATATACCCGGTCGGGTCGATGACAATCATGGAAACGATAATGTTTAATGGCAATACATAATAAAGAATGTCCTTCAAATAGCCCAAGACAAAGGACGGGTTGACCGAGCCTGCCCAGAACGAACGGAACAGGACGATGAGAAAATCGATCATCATGAGTCCAAAAATGGCCCATATCGTATAAATCATCCAGTCAGCAAATGTAAAGGTCATCATGCCTCACCTCCTTGCTACATACTATGCCTTGGTTACGCTCGGGTGAGGGGGCCTCTGCCATAAATTTGCAGCCTTGTTGACTGGATTCAGCCACTATTTTTGTCTCATTTAACGGCTGCGGTGGACACGCGGGTAGCAAGCGAGCGGAATGCGTGTGACTTTGCTGGTCATGCTGTCCAGAGCGGCCAAATCCTCGATGCTCACCTGACGAAACGACGTTTTGCCGAGGGCGAGGGTCGCGATCCACATTTCATCGATAAAAGAACGGAAAAAGTTCTCCAAATACTTGGCTCCTTCTTGCACGTTGAACTCCTTTTGAAAGCGGCCGGAATAAAAGAGCAGCTGGGTAGGCGGCTCCCACGGAACGACTTTTATCACTTGATCGTGCGTCATCGCCCAGAGCAGCGCGGTTCCGAAGTAAACCCCGTCGACCCCCAATGCCATCGCTTTGAGGCACTCCCCCGGCGTAGCGTAACCGCCTCCGCTCAATAGCGTGATTTTGTCCTTGACCTTGCGCTGTTGCAAGTAGCGAACCGCACGCGTCACGGCATAAATCGTCGGCAAGCCAACATCATCCTGAAGGATCGGCGCATTTCCCTTGTATCCGGCTTGTCCTCCGTCGAGACTGATAAAATCCACCCCGGCGGAAATCGCGACTTCCAGGTCGGCTTCCATTTTGGCGCTGGCGCACATCTTCACCCCGATCGGTACGCCTTCCGTCAAGGAACGCAGCTGGTCGACAAGTTTGCGCAAGTCTTGTGGCTGCTGAACCTCCTTATGCTTGGACGGAATGACGGCATATTCTACATCCGGAAGCTCCATGATTTGACTGGCCTTGCCTTTCAGCTCCCAACTGGGGATAAACGTAGCCGCTCCAGCCGTAGCGCCTTGGCCCATCCGAATTTCAATGGCATCCGCTTGCCGAAGAATCTCCGGGCTTTTCGACCACGTCGCCGAGTGATATTGATAGATCAAATATTTTGCGTTTTCTCTTTCTTCGGGTAAGAATCCGCCTTCTCCCGTATTGGTCACCGTCCCTACCGCAGCCGTGCCCTTGGCGATGGCGATTTTCGCCTTTTCCGAGACGCCAACCCCGTATCCCAAACCGCCAGACAAAAGCGGGATTTGCAAGGTCAACGGCTTCTTTGCCATCGGGCCGATCGTAAGCTGCGTATCGACTTGTGCATCCTCGTGAGCAGGCAGGACAGCCAATTGCGCCGGAGAAAAAACGAGACCGTCGTAATTCAGAAACTTTCGCGGGCTGCCGAACGGCCTTTCGATGGCGATTCCTTCCGATGCGCGCAAACTGTTTTCCAGCACTTTCGCGGGAGAGATTTTGGTCAGCGCGGAAACGATTTCCCAAATGTTTTCCGGGTAGCGATCGTTCATCAGCCTTTTCGTAAAGCGGCCGACTACCCAGCTGATCACCGTTCTCGAACAGGCAAACGCGACCACCGCCAACAAAACGAGGGCGAGGAACGCTCCCATGCTTGCGCCGATGCCAATCGTCATCCATTTCTCCATTGTGGTCACCCCCTCTGTTCCGCTAGTCGAAAAAACCGTTTCTTCCTTAGTCTGCTTTAGGATTGGAAAACATATACTTTTGACCCTCGCAAAAGTAGACGGGAGTGTCACTCTCAGCCTGGCAACTGGCTTGTTGTTGAGCTGTTCCAAGCGGGGGAAACCCATGAATAGCAGCAAAAAACCTCCCCGCCCGTTGCTGAGCGAAGGAGGTTGTCTTCCCCTATTTTTTGTTGACCATATGGATGGCGTGCCCAAGGACGGCTTCTGCTGCTTCCAGCCACACCTCGCTCAAAGTCGGATGCGGGTGAATCGTTAAAGCCAAATCCTCGACTCGCGCTGCCAGCTCTAGCGCCAGGACGCCTTCCCCGATCAGATTGGGCGCATCGGCCCCTACTACGTGCATCCCCAACAGCAAATGCGTGTCTTCCTCGACGATCACCTCGGCAAAGCCTTCCCGTTCCCCCAAAGTCAGCGCCTTGCCGTTTGCCCGATACGGGAAGGAAGCAGCCTTGACACGATGGCCCAATCCTTCCGCCTCTGCTCGCGTCAAGCCTACGCCTGCAATCGGCGGGTCTGTAAAAATGACATACGGGACGTACGGCGAATCCATGCTGCTTGGCAAGTCCGCGATCACCTCGGCAGCGACGATGCCCTGTTTGGACGCGCGATGCGCCAAAGCAGGCCCAGGAGTTACATCGCCAATGGCAAAAATGTGCGGCTGGTTCGTCCGGCAAAAAGCATCGACGGGAATATGGCCTCTTTCGTCGACGTTGACGCCTGCCTGTCCAAGCCCGATTTCGCCTGTATTAGGCACTCGTCCGATGGTGACGCCTGCTTTGTCGACGGTCAGTTCTTCGCGGCCGTTTGTTTCCGAGAAAAGCGCTAAAGTCACACCACCATCTCCTCGCGACATGCTCTCGACTTTTGTCGCCGTTTTCAAGGTGATTCCCAACTGTTTCGCTTGCTTGCGCACTTCCTGGGTCAGATGCGAAGCCGTTTGTGGCAAAATGCTGTTGGCGGCTTCCACGACTGTTACTTTTGTTCCCAGTTTGGCATACGCCATGCCCAGCTCCATCCCGATGTAGCCGCCGCCGATGATCGCAAGCGTCCCCGGCAATTCCTGCAAGTTCAACAGGTCGCTGGAATCGAGGATCGACTCGTGATCCGTGGCCAAAGACTGCGGTACAAACGGCCGTGATCCTGTCGCGATGATCGCCTGCCGGAATTTGTACGTCTCGAAGTCTCCCCCCGTCTCGACGCCGATCCGATCCGCTGAGAGAAAAGTCGCGGAGCCTTTGACGACAGTCACTCCGTTCGCTTTGCAAAGCTGCTCCACACCCTGGCTCAATTGAGAAACGACAGACTCTTTCCATGTATGCCAGTCAGCCAACTGAAACGAAGCGTTTCCTTCCGGCAGCCTGATGCCCAACTTTCCCAACCCAGCCAGCTTATGAAATTCGCTTGCGGCGTGAATCAGTGCTTTCGAGGGAATGCAGCCCCGGTTCAGGCACACCCCGCCCAACGCTTCTTTTTCAATCAACACGACCGATTGCCCCAACTGACCCAGGCGAATAGCAGCTGCATACCCGCCCGGTCCGCCTCCGATCACGACTACGTCTGTTTCGATTGCGATTTCTCCGACTACCATCTAGACCATCTCCGCAAACAACAAATTTGGGTCTTCGAGCAACTCCTTGATCCGGTTCGTGAAGCGAACGGCTGTCACTCCATCGATCAGGCGATGGTCAAAAGACAGCGACATGTTCATCATCTGGCGAATCACGCCTTCATCCTCGCGCACGACCCAGCGCTTCTCCATTTTGTGCAAGGCCAAAATCGCCACTTCCGGATGATTGATAATCGGCGTTGCCTGCAGCCCGCCTACAGGTCCGACATTGCTGATCGTAAACGTTCCGCCTGTAATTTGCGCAAGCGTCAGTTTGCCTTCCCGGGCGAGTTCGGCGAGGTGTTTGATTTCTTTTGCCAGTTGAAAAATCGACTTCTTGTCCGCGTCCTTGATCACAGGCACGATCAGTCCGTCCGGCGTATCGGTAGCGATGCCGATATGGTAAAAGCGCTTCAGCAAAATTTCGTTCGTGGCATCGTCGATGGAAGCATTCATCACCGGATATTCTTTGAGCGCAATGACCAGTGCCTTGATAAAAAACGGCAGGAACGTCAGCTTGACTTCTTTTTTCTCCGCGTGCGGTTTCAGCTTTTCCCGCAGAGCCAGCAACTGATCCATTTCCAGTTCATCGACGGAAGTGACGTGTGGAATGATCGTGACCGATTTGACCATGTGCTCGGCAATTTTTTTGCGAATGCCTTTGAGCGGGATTCGCTCGATGCTGTTTGCGCTTTCTCCCGGCATCGCGGCAAAAGCTTCCTTGCTCCCCAGTGCAGTCCCTTTTTCCGCTGCTGGTGCTGTATCGGTAGTGCTAGTGCTGGCAGTCGCCACAACTTCCGCCTCGCGAGCTGTTGTTCCCTTGGGAGGCGCCACTGCAAACGACGTCGCAGACACTTCCTGCAAGGCACGCTTTTGCCCGGCACTGGCGAACAAGCGCAAATCTTCTTCCGTTACGCGCCCCGCCGGACCTGTGCCGACTACTTGTTCGATGTCGATTTTCATTTCTCTCGCCAACTGCCTCACATATGGCGTAGCCAAGGAACGGCGTGCCTGATGTCTGGATGGTACGACAGGGGGCGAAACTTGCTCCGGTGCGGCTGGCGCATTTCCGGTCGATTTCTGCTTCACTTCCCCCGCAGCACTGCCTGTATCGATGACGAGGAGCACCGTTCCCACCTCAACCGTATCGCCCTCCGCAATGCGAATTTCCTGGACGACTCCGGTTGCCGGAGCGGACAGCTCTGCGTTGACTTTATCCGTTTGCACTTCAATGACAGGCTGATCCTGCACCACAGAGTCGCCAGCGCGCACCAGCACTTTCAAAATTTCGCCTTCATGCATGCCTTCTCCCACATCCGGGAGCTTAAACTCCACCATGTCCCTCGCTCCTTTACGCTAAAACGTAAGCGTTTCCACAATACCGCTCTTGACGCGCGCTGGCGTCGGCAAATAATCGTCCTCGATGCTGAACTGCGGAACAGGCACGTCAAAGCCGGTAATCCGCTTCACAGGCGCTTTCAAATAAATCAGCGCTTCATCGTTGATGATCGAAATGATCTCTGCCCCCATACCCGCTGTCTTGTGCGCCTCATGGACGACGACGGCACGCCCGGTCTTTTTCAGCGAGGCGACGATCGCATCCCGATCCAGCGGATAGATGGTTCGCAGGTCGACGACTTCACAGCTCGCTCCTTGCTCCCGTTCGAGCTGTTTGGCTGCTTCCTCCGCTACGCGCAGCATGGCTCCCCAGGCAAAAATCGAGATATCTGTCCCTTCGCGCACCACTTTCGCCTTGCCGATTGGCACGCGGTACATTTCTTCCGGCACTTCTTCTTTAAACGCCCGGTACAGCTTGGTCGGCTCCAAAAAAATAACCGGGTCGGGATCTTCGATGGCAGCGATCAAAAGTCCTTTTGCATCATACGGCGTGCTCGGCGCAACGACTTTCAGACCCGGTACGTGGGCAAAAAAAGTCTCGACGCTTTCCGAGTGCAGCTCGGGGCCGCGAATGCCTGCTCCGTACGGGGTGCGAATCACCATCGGCACATGATACTGTCCGCGCGTCCGGTAACGCATGCGGGCAGCGTGTGAGACGATTTGTTCAAAACCCGGATAAATAAAAGCCAAAAACTGAATCTCGACAATCGGAATCAGTCCGTTCATCGCCATCCCGATCGCCGCCCCGATAATGCCAGCTTCCGACAGCGGCGTGTCCACGACCCGATTGGCTCCATACTTGTGAATCAAATCTTCCGTCGCGCGGAAAACACCGCCATTCACGCCGACATCCTCGCCAAGCAGCATGACGCGTGAGTCTTCCGCGAGCTTTTGGTCCATCGCTTCGGTAATCGCTTGAATCATCGTCAATTTGCGAATCATGCCGGGATGTCCTCCTTTTTCGCTGGCTTCACAAGCTCGCCCTCCTGCTCTTCCGCCATCCATGTCGGCTCTGCGTACACGTGCTTGAACATGTCTTCCGGCCGCGATTTCGGGTAGCTCTCTGCTTCCACCAATGCTGCATCGATCTGCTCATTCGCCCGGGCGACCAGCTGTGCCTCCTGTGCATCGCTCCACAGTCCGCGCTGGACGAGGAACGTACGCAAACGCTGGATCGGATCGCGCTCCGTGCGCCACTCCTCCGCCAATTTTTCCTGATCGCGGTATTTTTTCGGATCGTCTGCAGTCGTGTGAGCGCCGTAACGGTACGTGATCGCTTCGATCAACGTCGGTCCTTCGCCGTTCAGGGCGCGTTCCATCGCTTCTTTCATCGTCAGCCAGACGGCGAACACATCGTTGCCGTCGATGCGCACGCCGGGAATATCGTAAGCGGCGGCACGCTGGGCGATCGTTTTCGAAGCCGATTGCTGGGAAAAAGGCACGCTGATCGCATAGCCGTTGTTTTGGCAGAAAAAGATCGTCGGCGTTTTGAAAACACCCGCGAAGTTCAACGCCTCATGGAAGTCGCCTTCCGAAGTCGCTCCATCGCCAAAGTAAGCGAGGCTGACATGCTGCTCGTTTTGCAGCTTGCTCGCCCACGCCGTTCCGACCGCATGAATCATTTGCGTGGCGATTGGGACACAGGGCGGCATGACGTTCAAGCCTTGTGGACTGATGCTGCCTTCCATATGACCCATCCAGTACAAAAACACGCGCGCCATCGATTGCCCGTGCACGATTGCGGCGGCATGATCGCGATAAGTAGGAAACAGCCAGTCGCCCGGTGTAAGTGCCAACGCGCTTCCGACCTGCGAAGCTTCTTGTCCTTCAAAAGGGGCGTACGTCCCCATCCGGCCCTGGCGCTGCAAATTGATCGACTTGCGGTCAAACAAGCGCACCAGCACCATATTTTCATACATCTTTATCATCACGGATTCATCCAGTCGCCCTTCGATGTCTTGCGTCAACTCTCCCGTAGGAGCCAATACCTGATATAATGAAGTCATGCAAACATCCCTCACTTTCTGCATTGTTCACCATCATGTATGAGCAAGTTGCGTGCCAAGCGACTGAAAGCGGTTTCATCAGACCAAAAGATGCCGATGATCATTTTTGCATATGCATTTTTGCGCACAGATGATCAATTCTGATTATTTCGTATACAAGCCGCAAGCACCGCCCAAGGGGGAACACCATCACCATGTATCAGACCAAATTTTTTCAGGGAAGCGACAACACAGAGCTTGTCCAGCTGATCACCACGATTTTCAAAACGTCTCATGACGGCTTGGCGATATGCGACCGCAACGGCTACGTGCTGCTGTACAATGACGCGTATTTGAACATCACCGGCATTCCCGCTGACATCCTGAACAACTTCAGCTATATCGAGCAAAAAGAAATGCACATGGTGCCGGACTCTTCAGCCGCCAGAGCGATCTCAACGAAGCAGACGCACAGCGTCGTCATCCACTACGGCAATGGGCGCACCGCCATCAACACGGCGACGCCGCTGCTCGATCAAAATCAGGAGCTGCTGTTCGTCGTCGGCAATGTCCGCGATATTACCGAGTTGAACATGCTGCAACAGGAGCTGGAGGAAACACGGCAAATCAACTCTTCTTTTCAGCGCGCCCTGGAGCAGATTCAGAGCGATCTCGACTCTGGCGGGCAAATCATTTACCGCAGCAGCATGATGCATCGGATTATTTCGCTCGCCAATCGGTTTGCGGCGAACGATTCGCCTGTTCTGTTGCTCGGCGAGTCTGGCGTCGGCAAAGATGTGCTGGCGAATTACATTCATATGGAGAGCGGACGTCCGGGAGAGTTTATCAAGATCAACTGCGGAGCCATTCCCGATCATTTGCTGGAATCAGAGTTGTTTGGATATGAAAAAGGAGCGTTCACCGGGGCGAGCCAAGCGAAGGAAGGTCTGTTCGAACTGGCGCACAGCGGCACGATTTTTCTCGACGAGGTCGGAGACTTGCCGTTTCCCTTGCAAGTCAAGCTGCTCAACGTGTTGCAGGACGGCAAAATCAGACGGCTTGGAGGAAAAACGCAGCGACAAGTCAATATGCGGATCATCGCGGCGACCAACAGCGATCTGGAGGCGATGGTCGAGCAGAAGACGTTTCGCCAAGATTTGTATTACCGGCTGAACGTGCTGTCGCTGACCATCCCTCCCCTGCGGGAACGCCGAGAGGATATTCCCGCCCTCATTTTCTACTATTTAAAAAAGCTGGAGTGGAAATACCAACTGGAAATTCGTCTGGAAACAGATGCGCTCGAAGCGCTGGTCGATTACGACTGGCCAGGAAACGTCCGGGAGCTGAAAAACGTAGTCGAGCGTTCCTACCATATGTGTGAAAACGGACGGATTACGTACGACCAGCTTCCCGCCTCGATCCGCAGCTCGCAGCATAGCGCGCTTCCCTTGCATCTCGCCAAAATGGAAGAAGCTCTTCCGCTCAAAGAAGCGGTCGAACGGTTTGAGCGGGAGTACATCCAGCGAATTTTGCATGAATCCAGTACGATGCAAGAATGTGCCGATAAGCTGGGCGTGAACATCTCTACGCTTGTCCGCAAAAAACGCGGGCTGGGAATCAAATAGCGGTAGGTACAACAGGGCACTTTGCCGAAATGAGTAAAGAACACAACATGGATGGAGGAATCCGAGTGAAGGTTTATCCGATCAAACATACCGAACTGCACGCATCCAGCATGATCATGGGCAACATGCGACTGACGCAGCTTTCCCTCCCCGATGCGGAAAAGTTGATCCGCACAGCGCTTGAAGAAGGCATCAATATTTTTGACCACGCAGACATTTACGGACAAGGCCGCTGCGAGGAGCATTTTGCCGAAGCGATCCAGATGAACCCGTCGATCCGCGAGAACATGATTTTGCAGAGCAAATGCGGCATCCGTTCCAAAGAAAATTACTACGATTTTTCCAAAGAGCATATTCTTGCGTCCGTCGACGGCATTTTGCGTCGATTGAAAACGGAATATTTGGATATCCTCCTCCTCCATCGTCCTGATCCGCTCATGGAGCCAGAAGAAGTCGCAGAAGCGTTTGAGCAGTTGCAAACCCAGGGAAAAGTAAGACATTTCGGGGTGTCCAACCACAATCCCGCGCAAATTCAACTGTTGCAGAAGTACATACCGCAAAAGCTGGTCGTCAACCAGATTCAGTTCAGCATCGTGCACACGCCTTTGATTGATTCGGGCATCTCCCTGAATATGAAGACAGACCAATCGCTTAACCGCGACAGCAGCATTCTTGAATACTGCCGCTTGCACGACATGACGATGCAAGCGTGGTCGCCGTTCCAGCACGGGATGTTCGACGGTCCGTTTCTCGGCGATCTGATCCGGTTCCCTGAACTGAACAAAGTAATCGACAACATTGCAGAAAAATACGAGGTGACAAATACCGCTGTCGCCGTAGCGTGGATTACGCGCCATCCGGCCAAGATTCAGGTAGTGCTCGGAACGACCAATGTCCAAAGGCTGAAAGATGCGTGCAAAGGCGCAGACTTGACCTTGACCAGAGAAGAATGGTACCGCATCTACAAAGCAGCGGGCAATCTCATTCCGTAAAGCACGAGAAAAACACAAGAAAAGCATGAAAACCGCACGATCAAAAAGGCACTCCGCATAGAGTGCCTTTTCGCTTCCTTTCGCCTTGCTATCGCAACAAAATGGACTACCGCTGTTCGCTTTTTCAACAACTAACCTCTTTGTTCGATCGGTTCTTCCCAGCGGTTGACGCCAGGCAAATGCGGATGACGATCCGGACAAGCTTCGGTGGGCAAGCGCACTTTGTTTGCTACCACGCATCCGCATAAACGGCATATTTTTTCTTCTGCTTGCTTGGTGCCGGAAAAGACTTTGTAGACGATTTGCTCCGTTTGATCCTGGAGGTTCGGGCATTGCATGCAGGTGTTGTACCGCTTTTGCAACACAGCTTCATCGACCGTGGAAAAGCCGGTCTTGGCCCATTTCCACATAGCCTCCGATGCTTTCTTGACCAGTTGCAGCGAAGTCTTCGCTTCCACCTCCTGCTGCTTGGGCACAGCAGGAGGATTGGCTAGTAAGTATTGCAAAAAGGCAGCGTTCCGTCGAGTCGCCAGCAAGTTGTGGGCGTACGATGAGTCGTGTAGCGCAGCTTGCAAAACTTGCTCGGAAACCGGCTCGGACAGTCCGAGCAGTTCGCCCATTTCCCGGCACTTGTCCGCTACTGTTCCCTGGTGCTCACGGAGTTCCTCGATTGCTCCCATAATTCCTCTCCTCCGTCTTCTTTCATTCTCGATGCCGGGTTAAGCCAGAGTGAATGTCGCCGTTTTCTTGTCTGGGTTCAGCGTAGAGCCATTATCCGATTTGAGAATCCGTGGAACCGTAATCGTGTACTCCACCTCTTTTTGCAAGGAAGCGGAGATCAGCAGTGTGTTTGTATCCTCGCCCAAACGGACGAATTTCACTTTGGCTTCCGGGCTGATCAAAAACGCCTTCGGATCGAATGCCGTTCCGGTAGACAGCGGCAAGTTGAACGTAACGGAAACCGTCGACGTCGCATGCAGCAAAATGTAGCGGACTTCTTCCGTCAACAATCGTTTCAAACCTTCCGACTGCTCGCTGAACAAAGCGGACAAATCCGTGTCGACCGATACTTCGGCTGTCAGCTCGCCCTCTTCGCTGAGCACCTTGGCCGCAACAAGCGACTGATACGCCTCTTCGGCCATCTCCTCGGAGATGTCATCCGTAACGAAGTGACGCGGTGTCAAAACAGGCAGTACCGCAGTTGCCGCCGTGACTTCCAGTCCTTCGAGAACAGGGCCGCCTGCTTCTTCCGGCGGGAAATTCATCGTATTTCCGGCTGTGATGGAATCGATCCGCACTTCGCGGGTAGGCGCGAACGGATCTCCCTCGTATGCGTCATTTTCTTCATCGATGCTATCGAGCACCAGCTCGGCGATTTGCTTGATTCCGCTCTCGAAAGTCGTCACGTACATGTTGCCGAAGAAGACGTTGCGCAGCACGCTGGTGCTGTAGTAATCCGCCATCGCGACAGACGTGTAGCCCAGCTCGTCTTGCGGCTGGATTTTTTGCAGACGGGCGATCATGTGCGCGAGAATCGTAACGATTCCTTCCAGCCCAAACCCCTTGATTCTCGTCATTCCGCCTGTGATGACAACCACTTGTTTGCCGTACTGTTCGAAAGCATACGCGTTTGTTTCCATGCGGCCCACATCGTGATGGAAGACGATGTCCGGATAGAAGCCTTGGAACAGCTTCAAGGCATAGGAGACAGTCGCATAGCCAATGCCCACTTCCGAGAAGTCGTACTTCGGTGCATGATTGCCGACGTCTACTGCTTGCGCCTGGCTCAAATACGATGCCGCGTCATTCGGGATGACTGTCGTATGTTTGCCGTGTACATAAAACTTGCGGGTATGCGGAACGATTTTTTTCTCGTCATCGTCACCAGCCATGAGCAGGAAGCTCGTGTACTCGTCGCTCAACAGCTCTGTGTTCGTTTGCTCGTATTCTGGTTGGCCAATCGTTGGAAGCTCGTCGTGATCGTCCACGAAAAAGGCTTCTTTCAAGGCGGCCGCGTGAATTTGCAAGTTGAAATCGCCGGAAACGATACCTTCCGAGATCAGCAGGTGACCGCTGATTTCTCCGCTAAACTCCTTGTCTGTCGCGATGTGGTGGACGCCTCCGCGGTACTCTCCCAGGCTGACTTCGTTGATTTCCACAGGCACGCCTTCCGCGGAAACGAGGAAATCAACTCCCGGCACCAGTCGGTTCGCGCGTTTCAGCTTTCCGTTTGGCATCAAGAACAGATGGTCAGGCGTCACGATGATCGAGCCTGCGCCGCCGTGGCGGATGAATACCATCGTCGGCTGATAGCCGTCCGGCCCGGTTCCGCTGCTGAACGACACCGTTGCCGGAGTCCAGCTCAGATTCACACCGTCACCATGAGCCGTTACGTTTGCCGTCAGCACCTGATCGCCGATGCTGAACTGCTCGATTGCCTTGGAGCCTTCCGGGATGCCGATTTGTGTGCCGTACGCAAAGCACGAGCAGCAGCAATAGCACGTCAGCTGATACCAGCTATCTCCTTGCTTCGTGCAAGAACGTCCGCTTTTGGAGTTAAATTCTTTTGTCTCGATGTTCACGCACACGGACGCGTTGAACGGATACAAAAAGCTTGGCGGTTTGCAATCCGGCAACGGCTTGCCATTGATGTCCTTGCACTGGCACAAAGCGTGCTCCTGAGGAGTCTGGTTGACGTTCTCCGTGCAATGGCGGCCCTGGCAGGCGAGATAGTACGGATCGCCTTTTTTAAAGCCGTCGTTGTCCAAAGCATCTTGATTGACCTGTTTCCAATCGATCGTATCCATGTCCAAAACTTGTTTCGGAGCCAGTGATACCCGCAAATTTTCCAGACAATTTTCCCATGCCATCTGTTTGTTTCCTCCTTTTTCATCGCAAAAACATCTTGTTACGCTCGCTTACTTCGTTGCAAAAACATTGGACTGGTACGTAAAAATCACGACGATGCCGAGCAAGCTGTTTCGATCCACCTCCCTTTCTCCGCTCGCCGCATCGGTAGTAACAAGGCCATCCGGCAGCTCAGCGAGGTGGAATTGAAGTTGGGCAGAAGACGCCGACAGCGGAACATCGGACAGATCGACTGAACCGTAATTGTTCGCGATTGGAATCGGCTTCGCAGCTTCGTCGCCGATTTGCAATTGCAAGAAATGCGTCGAACTATCCTTGTCCGCGATCAGCTTGCCGTCTGGCGTTTGCAAAAAGACAGCCGCCGATAAAAAGCGCACATCTTTCAAGTTCGGCAAAATAACGGCATCGGCGAGCGCAAAACGGATGCTCTTGACGCCCGCTTGCGGCGGACTTGTCCAAAAACGCGACCAGTCACCCGGGAAAGCTTGCTTCAAATCGATAATCTTGGCTGGCGTATACGGGTAAGGCGGCTGCTGGCTCGCAAGCATGCTCTTCACCTGGTTGGCAAAGTCTTGACCGCCGTCCTTGGCTGTGTATTGGATTTTCAGCAAAATGTCGGAAATGCTGCCGAAATCAATCCGGTTCGTCTCGGGCGGCAAGCTCAGCGTCCAGTTGGATACGGCTCCGGTGCCTTCGAAAGGCAAGTACCGCTCATCCCGCCAGTCAAGCATGAACAAGCCTGGATCGTTCATCCCCCGCGACAGGGCGATTCGCTGATAGGGCGACGTGCCGAAAATAAGCGAGCCGTCGGTTGGCGCAGGCTGGTTCGGATCGATCAAGTGCTGGACGGCACTTGGCTTCGCATCGCGGACAATTTGGTAGCTGTTTTGAGTCAAAGTGGCGTTCACATTTTGGTACGGACCGACAATTGCCGGAATCGTCACGGAAATCGATTTGATTTTGCGGCTGTAGTGGCCGGGGAAGTCGAAATCAAACAGCTTTTCCGACAGCGTAAAAGTCAGCTCGCCTTTCTTGCCGCCTTTCGAGCCATCCTTGAAGGCCAAAAACGCTTCCGGATCGAGATGGAGCAACGAAATCGTCTTTTCGATCTCGTAATCGCGCGAGTTTTGCTCCATATACGCCTTTTCCATTTGCGCAAGCGAGAGCTGCAAGCCTTCGCCTGCGGTCAAGCCCCGGTGCAGGCTGTCCCAATAATCAAACTGCAAAAACTGGTCGTTGCGATTCAATTCGTACTGGAACGACTTTTGGGCAGAGATCGCCATATCGAGCGCGATGCGATACGTTTGGAAATAGACCGAGGACAGGCGTCCCACCATCCATTGGTACAGCTCTTCGTTGGTGAATTTCGCCTTCAAGTAATCCTCGTAATCTTTGGCCTGCTCGATTCCTTTTTGGTGGATCTCCAGTTCCCGGCGGAGCATGTCCTGGCGAATTTTCGAGCCTGCGATTTGCTTGTCCATCTGGGCGATTTCGTAGGATGCCACATCGCGCTGCAACGCCCACTCTTCCCTGCGCCGCATGTATTGCGCGCCCGTGCTCATCAAGCCTGCCATATGGTCGAGAATTTGCGCCGTTCCGTCCGCCACTTGCGCCCCCGCATTGATCGCATCCCCAAACTGCATGTTGCCGTTCGCCAGCCCGAAAATTTTCGGAGCGAGGAAGCCGGGAATACTCAAGCCTTTCAGGGCAACTCCGGCGATTTGCTGGTAAATCGCTGTGCTGCGCAGTGTCAGGTCGGTTACTTCCAGGGCGTTCAGGTTTTCATTAAACAGTCGCGAGTAATGATCGAACCGGGTTTTCGCTCCTTCTTTGCTCTGTTCAAGCGAAGCGATGATTTCGCTCAGCTCCTCGATCTGCTTCTCTTTGATCATCGTGGTCAGATTGAGCAGTTGCTTTTCCTGGGCAGAGCGCAACAGCGCGAGCGATTCGGCGTCTTTTTTCTCCAGCGTCGACAGCAAGGTACTCCCCAGCTGAATCAGCGTGGAAGTCATGCTTTTCGCTCTCTCTAGCAGATAGCTGAAGCGGTAAAACGGAATTTCCGCCCGGGACTGCGTCAAAGCGCTGAGCACATCCTGTCCGGCACTGGCCGCACGCACGAGCTGCATCGGATCAAGCGGCGGTTCAAACAGGGCGAGCGGCTGCGGAATGCCTTGCAGATTAAGCCCGTGGCGAATTTTGTACAAACGATCCTCCACCAAGTCCCAATACCCGCTGAATTGTTTGTTTTCCGGCACGCAGAAATACGTGTCCAGCGCATTGATCGGCGCAAAAGCAAACAGCGAATCCGTCTTGTCCTGATCGTGCTCCAGCTCAATCAAAAACTGCGGAATGTTTTCCTGGTAACGACTGTAGATTTCCGCAAAGGTAAGCGGCGCGGCATCCGGGCATTTCCCGAGATTTTGCGGTCTTTCTCCGAGCAGGTTGTAGGCGTACACGTAATGCATCGTAGCTGCAATGATCGATTCCCACGTGTACTGGGCAAACTGCGAGTCTCCCCACTGCAACAAGTTGTCGATGTATTGCATGACCACCGCTTTTTCATAGGCGCCGTTGCGCAGTCGGGCAATCGCATGCGGATCAAACGGATCATCATTGTACGCCTTGATTTCGTTCGGATTGCCAAGCTGCTCGCGCAAAGCTTCCAGCGTGCGGTTGCGGAACGGCTGGAACTGCCAGAAGCGGGCGACGAGACTGCTTAGCTGATGGTTGCACAAGATGTTTTTGACCGTCGTCACCTGGCTGTCTTTTAAAAACGGCAAAATTTTGGCGAGATTGGTCTTGCGGTTGTACGTCGCACTGACTTGCCCATCTGCCGTAATGATTTTTTGATCGACTAACACCCGGTAAATGCGCTGCGAATCGCGCAATCCCAACGTAGAGCTTTGGAACGAGTCGGTTTGCAGCGGCTGCACGGGAACGGTCGGATTGAAAATGAATTGATACCATTTCGCCGCTTCCTGGAACTGCTGGTTCGTCTTCAGCAAATTGGCGATGTACAAAGGCGCGTGGAAGAACAGCTCCCAATAATACGGACCGTATGCCCCGGAAAAGTCCACTTGCGCGCCGTCGAGCGCTTCCGGTGCTGTGACCCAGCTTTCCGAAAACTGGAAGCGTTCAAAAGGCAGCTCTTGCTCCAGCGGAATTTGCTGGGAAGACAGACTCAACAAGGCGTCGACTCCTCCCGTAAACAGCCTGCTGCTCAACCGATGCACGGCAGCTGTCGTCAGGCGGATCGCTTCGAACCGGAAGCGGTATATGCCGCCGATAGCCGGATCGGTATTGAGATACCCGACCGTCGTCGGAAAAGAACGCTGATACAGCGTATCGACCACATAGCGGGTTTTTTTGTCCGGATTGAGCTGGCCTTGAAAAATATCTGCGACGCTCTCTTCCAGCTCGTAAAAATCGGTATCGGCATCCAGGCGGCCTGTCTTGTCCAAATACCCGGCGGCGATCAGCTGCTGGAAAATCAGCTCTGAACCGCTTTGCTGGATATCGATGGGAGCGGCGGCGATGAAGTCGTCTTTGCTGAAAACCGGGCGGTGCATCAGGATGTTGCGCACGGCGTACATCTGATCTTCAATAGCCAATTGCGTCTGCAAAAATTCGGTCAAGTCCTCAAGCTCTGTCTGTTCATCCAGGCGACCGCGCGCATCCAGGAAACCGGATGTAATCAATGCTTGATAGATCGCTTGTGCCCCTGTTTTCTCAATGCCCACTGCTGCCGAGACAAAGGAATCAGGCGTAAACAGCGTATCGTTGTTCAAGAGAGAGCGATTGATGGCACTCGTTTGCTGCTCGCCGTCCAACAGCAGGATAAATTCTTTGTCTCCGCGGAACACAAAGGCAGACGGGTGATTTTTGACCGGGAACAAGCCGTAATCTTTGTTGCGCATCGCGGTAGACAGCCATGGCGTGCCCACTGCCCTGCCGACGACTTTGATGCAAGCCGACAGCTTGTCTTCTTTGCCAGGCTGCCCGTCCAGTATTTGCTCCAGTGACGAAGCGACGTCATCAAACGGAATCGACAGATCGATCGAGCCGTCTTTTGTCACGTAACCCTCTGCCACCAACTGGTTGAAAATCGCGGTGGAGCCTGCGCTTTCAATACCGACCTCGCTGGACACGAACGAATTTGCCGTCAGGCGCACAGGACGAAGCACAGGCGAAGGAACGGTTATTTGCTCGGCCAAATCGTTGTCGTACACAAGCTGGTTCGTCTGGATCAGATTGAGTCGTCCCGCGCTGCGATCAATTTCGGTCCGCACTTGTGGCGTGCTTTGGTCCGAATCTTTGGCAAACAGCAGGAACTCGTTCGGATTGGCCAAAAAGCCGACCTGCAAGTCGTCGTTGATCACGATCGGCTTCTGCAACGGAAGCAAGCCGTCGTAAGAGAGCGATTTTGCCTGAGAGAAGTAGCGCAGCGTCTGGTACAGTTCACTCTCAAACTGCTGGGTCGTTTCATCGGAACGGTCAGGTGCATCGACCTTGTTCAGAGCTGGGCTGGCTTCCAAATCGAGCATCGGCCCGTAAAGCAGAATGACTTTTTCAAACGAATTTGTCCCTGCGCCCGGTACCCAGAACTGATCCTTCTGAATCGTGAGCGGGTACACTTTTTGCCAGGCGATCTGGTTGGGCGCAAACAACGAGCCGGGCAGCAAGCTCTCATACTTTTTCTGATAGGCGCTGCCTTCTACGTTGATGATGATGTCGTCGGCGAGCGTCTGGGGTTGGACCCATTTGCCGCTGAAGTTGTAAAAGCTGTACTTGATTGCGGCTTTTGTCGCTTTTTTCGCCGATTCATTGCCGTTGTTTTTGTCAAACTTCTTTTGCTCGACCCAAAAGACGAACAGTCGGTTGAACGCGTGGACGAGCGTGACCGTCTCTGCGCTGATCGTGACGTCCATCTCCTGCCACTCTGACCAGGTCGTATCCTGATTGCGAATGAGGTAGTAATACTTGTACGGCTGCGTTTCGGTTCGCGCCACGAGGAACAGTTGGTTCGATTCGGTCTTGTCTGCCCCGACGATATGTCCGTAATACGCATCGACGTACTTCAGCTTGGCCAGTTCGGCAAAGCGATCCAAGTATTTCGTAAAAGCCTGCTCGACGGTTTGCGCGTTCACCTCGCCCTGCTTGAGCGTATTTTCCAGCTCTTCAAACAGGCTCGTTTTGCTTTTGCGATAAGCCGGATCGAGGTAATTTTCGGGATAGAGGAAAATTTTGCGGTTCGCTTCCCATGTCCGATAGTTCAGCAGCCACTCCCACCACGGGTCGGGGATGTTCCAGTGGACAATGCCCGGCTCCAGCAGCTCGCGGCAACGACTCAAATACAGCTGCGCTGCATTCAGCGCCTCTTTGATGTAGGAGATGCGTGTCGTCCCGCCCATCTCCACGTCGATCAGCAAATACTCGTACAGCCTGCGCGAATTGGTAATCCAGGCGCGCTCCGGCGTTTTCGGAAGCTCCACCAATGCCGTTGCGATCAGCACGGTGCGTTTCTGCTCCTGGATTTCCCCGTCGATCTGGGCGAAGCATTCGTCCCAGTTGGCAACCGCCAGTCGCGCTCGCACCAGCGCAAGCAGGTCATCTGCTGTCTTTTCATAATCGTCCCATGCTTCGTCCACGCCTTTTGTGCAAACACTTTGCAGGTGCAAAAGAAACTCAGGGTCTGCGCCTGTTGCTCCCAAAAGGTCGATGGCGCGGCTCGTTGCTGCCAATTGGTCAACCCGGTTGCCTGCCGCAGCAAACAAACCGAGAAGGCGGGAAATCTGTCCCAACGGCCGTCCCGTCAGATCAGCCAGCGCGCTTGCCCGTTGTTCATCACTCGCAGCGCTCATGAAGGCAAACAGATTGCCAGTCGTATCCGCAAAGCTTGCTCGAAGCTCTTTCCATCTGCCCAGATCGAGTATGTTTTTCAGCGTTAATGCGCTGACATCGGCAATGCCATACGCCGCTTTGGCGTCACCGAGATTGTCCAGCTCGTCGTTGGTCAGTCGCAGTTTTCGCGTCAGCAACAGCCAGCGAGACAGCAGCTGCAACAGTTGCACAGCTTCCTTTTTGCTCTTCTCGCTCAGGAAAAGATCGGCTACCTCTTGGCGCCCGGCCAGATGCAGCAAGTGATCGATCTGCTCCGTTCGCGCACTGAGGAAAGAAGCGATTTGCTGCCTGATTTTTTCTTCCTGCTCTTTCTTTTGCTGGTCGGCATCTTCCGCCGTGCTCGCCGTCAGAGCAGGCAGATTTTTCAGCCACGGGTCGACATCTTTGTCCTGATACGCAACTTGCACAAACGGGCTTGTGACCCCGTTCATGACGTAGTCCAGCTCGTACACTTGCAGATTCATCCGGCGCAGCTGGCTGGCTTGTCCAAGCAAATCAGAAATTTGTGCGGCTGATTGCCGTTCCGCGAAAGAAGTGCCTGTCAGCTGGCGGAACTTGATGTACTGGGCTACAGGCAGCTTCAGCAGCGCCGCGAGCTTGACGTGCTGGTACAGCTTGGACAGATTGGCGACGGTCAGGCTTACTTCCGCGCTTGCTCCAAACAAAGCTTCTGCCAGTGCGCTGAGATCGTCCTGCTGAAGCCCCAAACCGCCCGCAATCCGCCCCGCCTGCTTGCGATTTGCTTCGTCCGTCGCCCCGATTTTCCATACCGCTGCGTCTTGTTTGTACAGTTGGTTCCAGCGATAGTTTTCACTGCCTGCATCTTTTGGATGGTAGACGCTCATTCCGCTCCCGTTGTAAACCTGATCAAATAAAGCATCGCCGTATGTCTTCAAGTCGTAGAGCAGAGCGCATGCTGCCAGGACAGACAAGCCCGTGTCTCTGCTCAGCTTCTCGATGGCAGCGATCCCGATCAAGGCCGCCTCATCGAGCGCCACCGTATCCGGGTTGAGCACATGCAAAACCCAATCCAGCTCGGCGTAGCTCCACCCCAGCTTGCGTGTCAGGCGCAAAAAGCGATGAATGCGGTCCAGCGCCTTTGGAACGAGGTTTTGCAGTTGCGAGGAATCTTCGGCGAGCACCAGGGCAACAGGTGCTGCGAGATCGCGGTTAATAAAAAAGTTATTGGCAATCCCGGCTTTCTGTTCGTCTGCCGAGAGGTCTTGTTCCAGCAACTGCCGCAGGTCGGTCACTTTCAATCCGGTCTTTTTGCAAAAAACCGAAGCGTCTGTCAACTGAGCCAGATCGCTGACACCAAAGTACGTCTGGAGCTTTTGCACGTCGCTTTCGCTTGTGGCAATCAGCTGCCACTCTTCTGGCGACAAGCCCAGCGTATGGGCTGCGACATCTGTTGGCTGGGAAGGCAAAGTGCGATACACAGCTTCCAGTTGAACGGACAGTCGCTGCAAGTAAATCCGGATTTTCGCCAGCGGCAAATGGAAAGGCAACGCGGACGGATAGCTCGCCTTCGCCAGTGACGGGTACAGTTTGTCCTGACCTCCCCACGCCTCTTGTACCGCTTCCTCCAGACGCTCGTTGACGATCGTCAAGTACGGCATCGTCTTGTTCGTGTTCTCGCACGTCAGCTCGATCTTTGCCAAATCGGCTCGACGTTCCAGCAGGGACATCCCCTTGTCGATCTCTTTTGCATTCGGCTTGGTCACGTACTGTTCGATCACCCGCATCAAATCGACGAAGTAGGCGGCTGGCCCAAAAATCGATTGGCAATCCTGGCACTCGCAATAGTTCAAGCTGCCGAACAGCTCGTCGTAACTCGGCAAAGAGGTGTAATGGTCCAAAATATCGGGAGAAGTCGCGTTCACCGAAAGCGCCTGATAGTGCGGCGCTTGCAACTGAACCAGATTCGCCCACACGTGCATCGTCTGATTGCGGATATGCGCTGCGTTATCGTAGATTTCTCCCGCTTTTTGCGGGCCGGACTCGCCCAGTTGCGGCCCGACTTTGGCGAGAAAATGCTCCCGGCTGAGCGAAGTGATCTTGTGCGCAGAATCAAATCGCTCGGAGCGGGCCGAGTCAGCCGCGGCGCTTTTTAGCAGGACGGGTGGCGGCGCATCCGTGACATCTGTTTGCAGCAACAGTTTCGCCACCTGTGGATCTGGGTAAATTTGCAGCAGCCGCTGATAGGCACGGAGTTCCGGAATGGCTTCCTGCCGGTCGATCCCCTCCCAGTTCAGCTGCGCGACAGCCTCTTCTTTATGAAAGGGAAAAGTCGCTGCGTGTATATCCGGGTTTTGTGCAAAAAAGCGTGCGAGAGAAGGACTGTCAATGGGGGAAAACGATTGGTCATTCATACGATTCTCCTCATTCCCTGTTTTTTAATTCTTCGGAATAGCCCGCAACGACCAGACCACATCCAGACGTTCCTCATCGGTCATCGTGCTGTTCGGATCGCTCGCCTCCGTCACCTTCTCGATATAGCTCAAGGCGAAGGAAGTTTGTTCTTTGGTGCCGCTTCCTTTATTCAAATCAACGCCCGTCGATACTTTGGTCTCATGCAAGATTCTGCTCAGTTGAATCACATCTGTCGCCTCGTCAATCCGCTTGTGCACGAACTTGCGCACCGAATCGGCATAGTCCTTGATCGGCGTGCCGCCGTCGCTGAGCTTGAAGCCCGTCTTCATGATCGTTTTCACTTCGTCCAAAGTCGGGATGGACTCCGAAAAAGCTTTCCCCAGTCTTTCCTCTACGAGAAGCGCCTGTTCCCGCACTTTTTCGATCGCCTGGTTTTCGTGAGCGTTTTCTGGATTCAGGTTGCCTGGCGTACTGTTCAGCTTGGTTAAACCAAAAGTCAAATGCTTCTCCACTGGTGCGGATTCCTTGGGAGCGCGGGTGATTTTATATTTTTGATAGCGTTTCATCTGCCACTTGATGAACTTCTCTTTCCCTGCATTTTTGATCACCAGGTTGATGATGCGCTCGTAGGACGGTCTGATCACATCGTCGTAGCCAATGACGTGGCGGCGATCCTGTTCCTTTTTCAGCTTGATCTTTTTCCCCGCCGAGTCGAAATCGGGCCGCCCGGAAAAGCGGAAGTATTTGTCGGTGTCCCGTTTGACCGAAAGCTTTTTCTTTTTCGGTTTCGATTTGCCGCCGTTTGCATTCTTTTTGGCCTGTTTGATCGACACGTAGCCCCCTGCATCGCGGAAGACCAACGGGTTGTTTTGGGCGAATACGAACAAATTCAAGCCGTCGACTTCCCCCGCCGGATCGGGATTGATCCACCTGCCCAGCCACGGCGCAAAGTAGCGGGCGCCGTAGTAATAAAAGCCAGTGAGCGAATCTCTTTCTTTTCCGCCGTAGCGATACAGCTTCCGCTTTACTTCTTGCAGGCTGGTGCCTGCGATGAGTGACGTGCCGCCGTACGGGTAATATTCTTCCAGGCTGATGATTTTGCCGGATGCATCCGTCTCCAGCACGGCCGAGCCTAAATGATTTTCCAGTTGGAAGCGGATTTGCGGATTGCTGGTCACGTCGGATGGAAGACCTTCTGTCCAGGAGAGGCAGACGGCGATGCAATGCTGCCCGTCCATGATTTTTTGCGTGTGCTTTTCTTCTTTTAGCTGGCTTCCTTGCAGCGTGCGCCTGATTTCAAAAGTTCCCATGTATATCGTTTCTTCTCTGTGCACGACTGTGTTGTTGTTCGCATAGCGCTCTGTCACTTTGCGAATGCGGGTTCCGCCGCTGTCATACACGTAATACTCGCTGTCCGAAAAGCCGGATTCCCGCGCGATGACCGTCACCTGGCGAATGTTGTTCCGTTCGTTCCAGGCGATCTCGTCGATCCCGACCATGCGGATGGCATTGCCGTTTCGGTCGAAAAAGTCATCGATTTGCTCGGCTGTCAGCGGAAGCCCAGTCGCACTGGCGGACAACAGTTCGGTTTCGACTGCCCGATTGGAGCGTTCCGAAACAGTCATTTGCCGTGTCCACGAGCCGGAATCAGTCCCGGTCAGATGCTTGGTCAAGAACAAGTTTCCGGCAGCGTCGTACGTGAAGCGGCGAGTGTAGTTGCGCAGTTGCTGCTGGTCGTTCAGCGGTACGTTTGACAGCGGGACAAAGCCGCTATCGGCAAAAGCCCCGGCAGACTCCGTTTGCGGCGACATGCCCGGATGTTCACGGCCTGTCCCTTCGATCAAGCGGTAGAGAGCGTCGTACGTGTAGACAGACTGCGGTTTTACCACTTGCTGATTGGCAAAAACAGTGGACAGCGCCTGATCCGTTACGCATGCGATATTGCCAACGGGATCATACGTGTAGACAATGTCCTGCATCAGCTTGCGGTCCGCCTGCCGCGTGCTGATCGCGCGAAGCAAACGGAATGTCGCAGGCTCGTACTCGTATTTGGTCACTACATCGTTTCCGTATTGAATGCGGGTGCGCTGGCCTTTTGCGTCGTAGGAAATGCCTGCCACATACGGCTCGGCTGGCGATTCTGGAGTTTGTTTGACCAGCAGCTTGTCCAACAGCCCCGACAAATGGTATTCGTATTGCTGCGCAAGCCCGTTGGGAGCGGTAGCGACAGTCAAACGCGCCAACGCATCGTACTCGTAGGAAGTCGTGTACACGGTTGGTTCCAAAAGCGTGCTCGGCTCCTGCCCGCTTCCCCAGTCGGTCTGCTCGCGATAGCTGGTGCACAGCTGTCTGCTTGCCCGAAGCATGGAGCCGCCCAGATCGTACACGTGATGCGTAACCAATCCTGCCTGGTCGTACTGCTGGTAAATTTGCCCGCGCAGGTTGAACTTCGCCGGATCTTCCCCTGCTAAAGCCTGCTGGGCTGCTGGGCTGTCTCCGTACACGATCCGTTCCAGGACAAAAGACTTCCCTTCATCCTGGCGAATCGTTTCGCTCAGCCGCCCTAGCGCATCGTATTTGTAGCGCAAAAGCTGATTGTTCGCATCTCGCGTCAAAATGACGTGCCCGAACATGTTTGAAAGCTGCCAGCGTTCCCCGGCGTCTGCGCTCTTTTTGTACAAAATGTTGCCCGCCAGGTCGTATTGCGTGAAGAAGTTGCGCTCGCCGGACTTGGCCAGGCGCGGGTCAGCGCCGCTGATCTGGTTCCCCCGGACGTCCCATTCGTAGCAAGCCGCAAGCTCTGCGCCTGTCTTTTGAACGGACGACAGCTTGCTGATCACAGCCGCTTCCTGTGAAGCGTATGGAGCGCTGAGTCCGAGGGTGAAGCCTGCCCGTTCAGGTTGGAACAAATAAGTCAAAGCCCCGCGAAAATCGACGAATTGCTTTGTTTGCAGCTCCTGGAACAATTCTTTTGCCTGGCTGATCGACAAGCCCAGCGCAGTAAAATCGTCAGGAGCAACTATTCCTTCTGCTTTTTGAATCAAGCGGATCGTTTTGCCGTCGCAGTTGAGCTGTTTTTCGACTGGAGTCCCGGCGAACAGGCTTGCTTTTTGCAGCGCCAGCCTGTCCTGTTGAAAAGCAGGGTCCTCGTCGTCCACATGCTGTTGGTAATAGCGGGATTCGAGGATCGTATCGTTTTCGTCTTCGTGCCATTCGGACCATGCGGTAAAGCGAACCCGCGTAAAAAAGCCTTTGGCCGTATCGACCCGGATGACGCGCCCGAGCGGATCGTAGGTGAGCGTGGAAGAAACTCCGAACGTCCGCAGCACCGGATCGTCGACGTAGACGTACGAGGACGAATAGTAAGGCTCGTACTCTTTTACCGGCTTGCCCTTGTTGTTGTAGAGAGTACGTCCCGTCGCCAGCCATCGCGGCTCTACCGGGTCAGGCAAAAGTTTTCCGTCCGGGCCGTACGCCGCTCCCGGCTCGACCTTCACCATCTGCTGGTGCTCGCGGCCAAATCCGTCGAGGTACGTCAACTGGGTAAAAGCAGGTCGAGATTCGCTCGATGCATAATCTTGCGCGTTGAGCTGGATCGAAACGATCGGTTGTTTGCGCTCTGCCCAGGCGAAGTCGTCGTAAGCAAAGAAGCACGCCGCTCCCTGCACATAAAAGCGACCGCCATCCGGGCTGTGCAAAAGGCGATCCAGATCGGGACGTCCGCGCTCCACATAGGCGGACAGCGGCTGGAAGCCTGTCGCCACTCCCCCTTCAGTCCCGTAGTACGACATCGCGATCACACGTCCGAACGGGTCGAACAACACTTCTGTGCAGTTGCCGTTTGGATCGAGGACTTGCGCAGGCTTCATCGTCTGATAATCCAGCTTTTGCACGCTCGTCGCGTTTCCGAGCGCATCTGTCGTCTGCTCGATGAACAAGTAGGACGAGTCGTAGCGATATGTCGTCCGATTGCCGAACGGGTCTACGGCGAATTGCGGCAAATAAAATCCTGCCGCCTCCAAATGAACTTCCAGCAAACCGGGATTCCACCAAAAATCACCGTCCGAGAAAAGGCCGCCCTCTTGTTGCAGCAACTCGTTCAGTTGCGACGCTGGCAGTACCTCGGCAAATCGCTCCACGATCTGCTGTTCCGTTACAACGGCTGTCTCTGTTTGGCAAAGCAGCTTTTGCGCGGATACTTCCCCCAGCGGATAGCGTTCCTGGCGAATCGGGTCCCAGTAATAATGCCGTTCCCATCCGATGAGCGGCGTAGCCTCAGACGGACGAATGGAGGCAATCGCGCTGAGCAGCTCGTTTTTGGCAACATAGGGCCGCTCTTGGGAGAGCGTCACATTTTTCAGGTGGAACACTTTATGCTCGACGGGAACTCCCGGCAGGTACACGTTTTGTCCGATGCTGTTTAGCACCGTCGCTTCCTCGTACACGACTTTTCCCGTCAATTGCTCGGGAAAAGTGTGGGCGCCCTGTCTTCGTCCATACGAAACCGCGCACGACTTGAGGACATTTCCATACGGATCGACTTCCAGAACGAAGCTGTGCTCGATGCGCGGATCGGCACACTTGCGCTCGTAATGGTACGAGATCGATTCTTGCGGTTCGATCGCAAACACGCCATACTCGCTTCGCTCGGGCAATTGAAGCATACGGACGCAGTAGCTCATCTCCTCCACGGTGTACGGCGCAGCCGGGTCCTGATCGTCAAAGGCGACCGCAGCAGCAGGCGCGTACACTTCCCTGCGCAGAAGCTGGCCTTTCAACGAGCGGCTGGCCTGCCGGAATGTCTCGCCATCAATCACATCGCGAGGGGGCTGTCCTGCTGCTGTCGCCTGTACGAGTGTGCTGTCCGGAAACGGATAAGCTTGCAGGTCGCCCTGGTAGTATTCGCGGGCAAACTGCCGGGACAATTCGCCGGATTCGGCAACCGCTCCCGTGTGATACCAGCTTTTGCTCCAGACAGGGGGCACATCCGTTGGTTCCGCCTCTGCCGAAAGTGTCTCGGCGTCTGTCCGTTCCACCATGCCAAAGCCGCGAAACTCCCGCTCCACGCTGTCGTAGTAGCCGTGGTGATACGCGTACCGCGTGCACATCGTCGCCTGGGATATCCAGTCGATGCTCTCCACCTTCTCGACGACCTGAACGGGAAAAGGCAAATGCTGCTGCCAGAAAAACTCATTCTCTTTGTCTTTCATGTAAAAATAAGTGGAGGAGCGGTAGGAAATGCGCGTCTCTGCTCCGCACTGGTTTTCAATGCGGGTCAAAAGGTACGGCTTTTGGCGAGAGCAAAAATCGTAGCACCAGTGTCTGGTCGTGGGGTATTCTTCGCTGAAAACGAGCGAAGTCGTGCCGTTTCCATGCACGTCTGCAAACTGTAGCTGATTGATTCTGTCCCAGCTGGCTGGCAACGGGACACTGAACGGTTCGCGAAAGGAATGGCCGCTCTGGTTCAAGTAAACATCAATCCGATCGGGATAGGCGTAGATCAAATCCGCTGTACCTGAACCGTCCACATCGACGAGAAACAACCGGGATTCGTCCAGTCCGTCGGCAAAATACGGGGCATTTTCCATGCTTACAGGCTCACCGAAGCGTCCGTAGCCCAAATTCGGCCAGCATTGGACACTGCCGTTGGCAACCTTGACAAGATGCTGCATCCCGCTGCCGAACATGTCGGCAAACTTGACTGCCTCTGTCTTCGTTTCCTGTCGGGGCAGAGGCAAATCGCTTCTTCGCCATACACGCACCGGCTCGCCAAAGCCTTCCGCTCCCTTGCTCGGGTAGTACGTAATCGTCTCCTGATCGATGTGCACCAAGTCAGCCAGTCCGTCTCCGGTCAAATCAACGAGCGCGTGTCCATCCTGAAAAAAAGCGTTCGTAAACGAAGCAAACGGCTTCCATGGACGCCACGTTTTGCTTGGCCCGCTGGCAAAGTACCCCGCTTCCGAAAGTGTCGCAACGACCAGTGCCAACTCCCCGTTTCCAGCCAAATCCATCAGCTGCTGACTGGACGACGGTACATGATTCGCCGCAGGGAAAGTCGGCAGTTCTTTCGGACGCGCATACGCGACGATATCGCTTCCCTGTTCGTCCTGCGCCAATATCGGCTCCAGATAGAGGGCGGAAACCTCATCCTGATACAAAATACCGGGGATTCCTTCGCCGTACAGATCGATCAGCTCTGCGGAAGAATCGTGTCCCATTGCGGGAAGAGCAGCCAGGTCGAGCGCGCGCAGCGGCTGGAACGTTTGCGCTGTCGGCTCAAAGCGGGAATAGTTCAACAGAAGCGGCGGCAAGCTTTCTTGCGCATACTCGCCATTCGCCCAGCGAAAACCCGTCAGCTCGACACTGGACAACAGCGATACAGTCGATGCTTGCTCATACGAAAAGGTGTAGGATTGAACGGGAAGCGGATTGCGGTCCAAGGCTTCGAAATGATGGAACAGCCACATTTTGCGGCACAGGCGGCTTGTCCGAACTTCAAATCCGGCGTGGTACTGGGAAAAGGAATCGCTTCGGTACGCAACGGGCGGTCTGTTTGCAAACGAAGTCAGAGGGCGTGCATCTGCGGAAGAGCTGTAGTCAAAGACAACTTCGAAATGATAGACGTCAGGTAGCGACTCCCCTTCCTGATAAGGGACTTTGTTTCCGTAACGTATGCGGCTGATATACTTGTTGGCTGATGGGATACGTTTCTCGTCTTGGTGCGCGGGGGTTTTGGAGGAGACGATGTCGGACTCGTAGTCATAGGAAATGTGGTTGCCTTTTGGGTCGAATGCTTCTTCCAGCAGCCACTGGTAAATGCGGGCAGGGTCATCGGGATCACTGATTCTTGCTTGTTCGGTTTTTCCAAACAGCTGGACGAACTGTTCGCGATCGGTCACTCGCCAATGCGTGCTTCCTGTCGCTATATTTACCCAGCGCTCGATTTTGTCATAGGCGTCGACCACGCGGGGGCGGTACTTCGTAACTTGATACGTGTCTTCTCCTGCGCGGACCGTGTGCCGCTCGCCTTGTTCAGGCTGGCGAACCAGGTCATCTGCATGGGAGAGCTGAAAAATGTCTGAATCGTCATAGCGCGGGATGCCTTTTGCTGTCTTTCGTGATATTGTGGGGAGGGAAAGATGGAAACCAAGGCCAAAAATGCCGTTGCCTTCCCCTGAACTGTAGGAAAGATGCAGTTCGGGCGAACAATCCCGGCTGGGAGTAAGCCTGAGCGGGATGCTGAACGAAAAGGTTCCGGTAAACTCATTTTGCTGAAATTTTTCGCCCATTCCCGAAATGGCGCCTCCCCCTTTCGGAAGCGATATTTGATTCGTTTTGATGGTGCTCGACATAGCTTGTATCGCGGCTGCATCGATTGGATGATGTGGTGGCGCCGCGCTCCCTTCCCGTCAGATTTGATTTTCGTCGAAACGAGGCAAAACCAACAGCGAATCGTGAGGAAAGTTTGTACGCAAAGTGTATTTTAGTCAAATTTTCCACAAATTTCAACATTCTTTTTTCCGTATCAGCTACTTTTGTACTAACTTGTCATGTCTTCCTGTCACGGACTGCTTCATTTTTGGCTCCACTTCTCGCCTGCCGCTTCGTGGGAACCCCTTTTCCACGCCAAAAAAGCCCGATTCTTTTCGGATCGGACCCCTTCCTGTGCTGCTCTGCCGTCCTGCTTACGCTTTTGTCCGCAGCTCATCCGGCACGCGGATTTTCTCGCCTGTTTTGGCGCAGATAGCGACAAACGTCACCTCGGCATCCAGCACCTGCTCTTCCCGCTGGTTGTACATCCGTTGGGAAAGGACAAAGCTCGTGTTTCCCACTCGCTCTACCTCCGTATGAATGACGAGGACGTCGCCGAAAAACGCTTCCTGCTTGTAGTCCGCTTGCAGCTTGGCGACAAAAGAGCGGAAGCCCAGGTGCAAAAAATAGTCATACCACGGCTGGCGGGCTTGCTCCAAAAACTCCATGTACTTGACGTTGTTCACATGCCCCTCGCGGATCGCTTCCGCTTGCACGCGAATTTCAACTGGCGACAAATTCATCGGACTCCCCCTCATTCCTTGCTGTCAGGCGTTTGATTTCGCCCCGGCGCGGGAGATATCCTGCCAGCAACGTGTACGAAGGGCGCTCGCTTGGCTTTTGGCGGCGTATTTTCGCAGCGCTTATTCTTTCACCGCCCCGGAGGTCAAACCGGAAATAATTCGTCGCTGGAAAATCAGCACCATGACGACGAGCGGCACGGTAACGATAATCGAGGCGGCCGATATCTCTCCCCACGGAATCGTGAACATCCCTTGAAACATGACGATCCCTACAGGCACAGTCTTCATCGCTTCCTGCGTATTGAGCGTCAGCGCGAACAAAAATTCGTTCCAGGCGGCGATAAAAACGAGAATCGCGGTCGTGAATACTCCCGGCATGGCCAGCGGAAAAAACACTCGCGTCATCGTCTGCCAAATGCTCGCTCCGTCCACTTTGGCAGCTTCGCCCAAATCGCTCGGGATTTTGCGGAAGAAGATCGTCAAATTCCAGATGGCAAGCGGCAAGGCGAAAGTCGTGTACGGAATGATCAGGCCGAGATAGCTGTTGGTCAGCCCCATCGATTGCATGAACATGAAGATCGGAGAAATCGTGGCGATCTGCGGAAACATCGAAACGGCCAGCACGATGCCGAGAATGATCGTTTTGCCGCGAAAAGACAGCCAGGCGATCGCATAGGCAGCAAAAGACGCAATCGTGATGGAGTACAGAGTCGTCAGCGTCGCAACCACGGTGGAGTTCCATAAATATCTGGCAAACGGACGCTCCGTGAATACCCGGACGAAGTTGTCCAAGGTCGGATTTTGAATGATGAACTGAAAGGCCCTCTCCCCGAACAGCTCCCCTGGCGGCTTCAGCGCGGCGAGGAGAATCCATAAGAACGGGAACATCACGACGAAGACAAACAGCAGCAATCCGATGTAAAACAAAGGACCCGCCTTTTTTTGCATGACATTTTCCTCCTTATTTTCCGTTTCCCTCACCGAGGAGGTCAGCCCCCAAAATTTTGATGTAGCCGATCGAGATGAGCGCGACGCACAAGAACACAAGGACTGCGAGCGCCGAGCCTTCACCAAAGCTCATCTGCGCAAACATCGTTTTATAGGCGTAAATCGAGATCGTTTCCGTGGAGTTGGCAGGTCCGCCGCCAGTCAGCGCGTAGATCAGATCGAATACGCGAAACGCATCGAGCGTACGGAACAACAGCGCCACGAGAATCGTCGACTTGAGCATCGGCAGCGTAATGCGGAAAAATTGCTGCATGCGGTTCGCTCCATCGACGGAAGCCGCTTCGTACAAGCTGTGCGGGATGGTCTGCAAGCCAGCGAAAAGCAGCAGAGCCATAAACGGAGTCGTTTTCCAGACGTCCGCCAAAATGACGGAAAACATCGCGCCAGCCTTTGTCGAAAGCAGCACGCCCATATCCGATACCAGCCCCGTCACTTCGAACAGATGAGCCACGATCCCGTTTTGGCCGTCGTACAAAAATTTCCACATCATCGCGGAAATAACGGTCGGGATCGCCCATGGAATCAGCACCGTTGCCCGCACCAGCCCCCGGCCGCGAAACGGACGGTTGATCAGCAGGGCGATGGCTATGCCAAGCACAAGCTCGATGACCACGGAGACGACCGTAAAAAAGAATGTATTATACAAGGCGGCCCACATGCGGCTGTCGGTCAAAAAATGCTGGTAATAAGCAAAACCTACATAGTTCGGCTCGATGATCGCGGACGTGATCCCGGCCATCACCCCGACGGCTCCTTCCGGCTTCGCCAGTTGTTTGTTTGCCCCCATTTCCAGCAGGGTAGATTCCGTCTGCGCCAAGGTTGTCCGGATCGCGTCTGTCGCTTCCCCTGTCAACGTCACGTATTTGAGTTCGTTCGGAATCGGCTTGAACTCCAGCAGCAACTGGTCGATGGCTTCGTAACGGCTCGCGATCTCGCCTGATTGCTGGAGCGCTTGATTCATTTGCTCGATCTCTTGCCGAATCGCCTCCAGTTTGTCTTTTGCAGGTCCCTGGGCGGCCTCCGCTTCTTTTTTCACATAGCGCAGCAGGTTGGGAAAGGTACTGACGTAGCGCTCCATATCCAGCCCATACGAGGAATGAACTTCGGTCTTTGTCGGGTCATTCAGCCGAATATCGTGCAGACTGATCCAGAATGAGCGCATGACAGGCCAAATCGCGATGATGAGGATAATCAGCAGTGCGGGTAAAATCAGCAAATAGCCCATTTGCTTTTCCGAAAGAGAGCCTTTGTTTTGTCGATTCATCCGTTCACCACCTTCTTTCCTGATTGAAAATCACAAGAGCATCTTCTGTTTGCCGCGGCCCATTCGCTTCCGGAAGAGACAGTCCCCCTCTCCCGGAAGCCGCCTGGACCTGTTGGCGCGTGTCGCTATGTCGCTGGACCCGCGTTACTTTTTCATCAGTTCGTTCATTTTTGCTTCCATGTTTTGTACGGCTTGCTCTGCGGATTGTTGTCCGGCCAGCGCTTTGGACACTTCAATCTGGATGACTTCGGAGATTTTCGGATAGATCGGCGTAGTCGGACGGGACACGGCAGCGCTCACGCCATCGACGAAGTCTTTGTTCGCGAACAGCGGGCTTGCTTTTTGCACATCGGCGTCTTCATACACAGGCAGCAAGGTTGGAGCCAAACCGCCGTGCACGGCCGAAATTTTTTGTCCTTCGGCTCCGGTCATGAACTTGAGGAACTCCCACGATTCTTTCGGATGCTTGCTGAATTTGTTGATGCCGCCCATCCAGCCGCCGAGTGCTGCGGCAGAGCCTGCATCCCCTGCCGGGAGCGGAGCGATCGCCACTTTGTCGACGATTTTCGATTGCGCCTGATCTTGCGCGAGGGCGAACTGATACGGCCAGTTGCGGATGAAGGCCGATTGTCCTTCGAGGAATGCGGTATGCGATTCGGTTTCCATAAAGGTAGTGATGTTGCTTGGGACGATGTCGGATTTGACGATCTCGATCATTTTTTGCAACCCTTTGATCGTCGCAGGGTTGTTGATCGCCACGTTGCCTTGCTCGTCGAGAATTTTTCCGCCGTAGGCAGCGCTAAATTCAACGAAGTTGCACACCAGTCCCTCGTACTGCTTGGCTTGCATCAAGTAGCCGAACTTCGTGCCGCCCTGACCTTTTGTGGCTTTTGCTTGCGCGATCAAGTCATCCCATGTTTTTGGCGGTTCTTTGACCAAATCTTTGCGGTAAAAGAGCAGTCCGGCATCGATGAATTTGGGCATCGTCCATTGCTGACCGCCGAAATTTCCGGCGTCCATCGCGCCTTTGATATATTTGCCCGTCTCGATTCCGTCTTGTTCCATCAAGCGGTCGAGCGGAAGCAGATAGCCTGCCTGGGCAAATTCAGCCGGCCAGATTACATCCAGGTCGAACACGTCGATCTCGGACGATTGCGCGCTGAACATGGTGACGTACTGATCGTGGCTTTGTCCGGTGTCGGATGGCATCTCGCGGATTTCTACCTCGATGTTCGGGTGAGCGTTCTGAAAAGCTTCCACGAGCTTTTTCGTGGAATCGGTAGCGTCTTTGCCGCGAGCGTAGACGAGCTTGACTTTTTCGGCGGCTGGCTGCGGAGCTGGCTCTGTTTTCGGCGCTTCTGGTGATGCAGGTTGTCCTTGTGCGGGTGCGGATTGCTGCGGAGTGGAGGAGCATGCTGCCAGCGATAGTGCCACGGTCAAGGTAAGTCCCATTGATGTAAGCCTTTTCATAACTTTCATGCCATTAACCCCCTATGCTCTTTTGGTGAATGCTGAAGCCTGCTTTCGCAGGCACTTCAACCGTTTACGAAAAGCGGACAGCCTCCCCGGTGCGAGCCGACTGATAGATCGCTTCAATCAGACGGGTAATGTACAAAGCTTGCTCCGGCGTGCACAGCGCCTCGGCTTTCCCTTCGATGGCATCGAGGAAGTTGGACAAGAGCGCGACCCGTTCCTGACACGGTTTGGGCGATAGCTCAGTCGTTGCCATGACGCCGCCCCATTCGTGGTAAAGGGCGAGCTGCTCATCCAGCAAGCCAAGCGATACGCCCCCTTCTTGCCCGTACAGTTGCAGGAAAACGTTTTCTTTTTCGATGTGAGACGCCCAACTTGCATCAAGCGTGAGCGAAAAGCCGTTTTCAAACGTAATCATCGCAACCGCCATGTCTTCCACGTCAAACACGCCGTTCTCATCGATCCGGCCCCACTCGGACAGCCCGCGCTTTTTCGGGCCGAACTCTGCGTACGTCTGGCCGAGTACCGACACTGGCTTGGGATGACCAAGCAGCCACAAGGTCAAATCGAGCATATGTACCCCGATGTCAATCAGCGGACCTCCGCCTGCCAATTCTTTTTGCGTAAACCAGCTTCCCCAGCCGGGGATTCCGTTGCGGCGCACCCAGCCTGTTTTCGCGTGGTACACGTTGCCGAACTTCCCTTCATCCAGCCAGCTTTTGATCTGCTTGGCCTGGCTGCGGAAGCGGTTGTTTTGCGCGACCATCAAAATTTTGTCCGCTCGCTTCGCTGCTTCGATCATGGCTTCTGCCTGACCGCTGTTCATCGCCATCGGCTTTTCGCACAGCAGGTGCTTTCCCGCAGCCAATGCATCCAGCGCAGCTTGCGCGTGCAAATAGTTGGGCACGCAGACGATGACAGCGTCCAGTGCCGCTTCGGACAGCATCTGGCGGTAATCGGAAAAGACGTGCGGGATTTCGTACTGCTCAGCCTTTTCTGCGGCTGTTTCTTTCGACACATCTGCAATGGCAACGATCTCAGCTCTCGGCTCGCCTTTGGCTGCTTCCAGATGCGCCAGGGCAATACCGCCTGCTCCTATCAATCCGATCTTGCATGTGCTCATACAAGCTCCCTCCTTTTACACCCACCACATATTTTTGAGCGGCTCGCGCAAAATCACCTGCTGCAAATTTTGTACGGCGCGCTGGAAGCCTTCCTCGATCGACATGATGGCATCCTCGTGCTCGATGCTGATGACGTAATCGTATCCGCTCATGCGCAAGGCGCTCATCATGTCTGCCCACGTCTTCTGGTCGTGTCCGTAGCCGACTGTGCGGAAGTACCAGGCCCGCTCATTCAGATTCGCATAGGAGTTCATGTCCAACAGGCCGTACATGTTCACTTTTTCCTGATCGATAAAAGTGTCTTTGGCATGGAAATGGTAAATCGCTTGTTCTTTGCCCAATATTTTGATCGCCGCCACCGGATCGATGCCTTGCCACCACATATGGCTCGGATCAAAATTGGCTCCAATCGCCTCTCCCACCTGTTCGCGCAGCTTCAGCAGCGTCCCGGGCGTGTGGACGAGAAAGCCTCCGTGCAGCTCCAGCGCGACCTTTACCTGGTGATCGTGGGCGTATTGGCCCCATTCCTTCCAGTACGGCACCAGCTTTTCGTTCCACTGCCAGTTCAGCACATCCCGATATTCGTTCGGCCAGGGGGCAACAGGCCAGTTCGGATACTTCGCGCCCTCATGATCGCCTGCTGTGCCGGAAAAGCAGTTGACGACAGGGACTTCGAGCTGTTCGGCCAGTTGCACCGTTTTGACGAACGTCTCATGCGATTGCTGGGCAAATTCTTTGTCTGGCGACAGCGGGTTGCCGTGGCAGCTCAATGCGCTGATGACCAGCCCGCGTTCTTCTACGGCTTTGCGATACGCCTCGCGCTTCCCTGCACTTTCCAAAAGCTCATCCAGCTGGCAGTGCGCATTGCCTGGATAGCAACCTGTTCCGATTTCGACTGCCTCCAATCCTGCCTCTTTCACATGGTCGAGCATTTCCTCGAACGATTTGTCGCTGAACAACACAGTAAACACGCCGAGCTTCATGCGTTTCCCTCCTTTTTCGAGCCAAGCTCTCTGTTTGGATCACATCTATGGGCCATTCATGGTGTACGCTCGTAAATCACGCTTACACTTTGCCGGACGACGAGGTGGTGTGGAACGATGCTCATCCTCTCCACCGGCTCGTTTCTGATTTGCTTGAGCAATTGCTCCGCGGCAGCCTTCCCGTACATAAACGGGTCGTTGTGAACGGTAGTCAGCATCGGTCTGGTAAAGGAGGCCAGCTCCAGATTGTCAAAGCCCATGACCGAAATGTCTTCCGGGACGCGAATCCCGTGATCGTGCAAGTAATTGAGCACCCCGACGGCCATCAGGTCTGTCGCTACAAACACCGCCGTGGGACGCACCTTCTCCTCGCAGATGCGGCGCATCGCTTCATAGCCGCTTTTGGCAGTGAAATCCCCTTCGACGACAAAACCTTCATGAATCGGCAAATCGTGTGCGCGCATCGCTTTGCGGTACCCTCCCATGCGATCCAGTCCGCACGGCGGGTCCCACAAAGGCCCGGAGACACAGGCAATTTTTTGATGGCCCTGCGAGATGAGGTAAGCGGTCGCATCGTACGCAGCCTGTACGTTGTTGACGTTGACCGTGGGAATTTGGTAGCCGGGCAAATCATGGCCGGTTACGACCGTCGGCACTTGCATGTCGAGCAGCGTCTGGAAGTTGCTCTCCAAAAAATGCACGCTCGCGATGATGACGCCATCCAGCTGCTTTTCCTTGAACAGCCGCAAATACTTCAGCTCTTTGTCCACGATCTCGTCGGAAATAGCCAAAAACATGCTGTAGTCGTCCTCGCTAAGCACGCTGTCGATGCCGTAGGTGAGGTTGGAGTAAAAGTTGTTGTTGATGTCGGGGATCATAACTCCAATGATGCGGGTTTCCTTGCTGACGAGACTTCTGGCTATCGCATTCGGTTGAAAGCCCGTCTCCTGGACGATCCGCAGGACTCTTTCCCGCAGCTCCGGTCTGACTGGCTTGGAGTTGTTCAGGACACGCGAGACAGTGGCGATAGAAACGTTGGCGAGTTGGGCGATGTCTTTTATCGTGACAGAAATGGTTTCTCACTCACTTTCTCTCATTTCGGGTAAACGTTTTCCTAAACAAAAATTAACATCCCGTATCATCTTTGTCAATATTCTGTCTTTTTACTTTTTTCGCATGTTTTCTGCTGGTTTTTGTCGAAAAAACGGTTCTATTCACGCCGCTGCCCGCACCAAAAAACCCAGAGGCATCTCTTCTCCCCCGGGCTTTACACAAACGCTCATTCAAGAGGTTCACACACAGGCAAATGAATCTCCACCGTCGTCCCCTTGTTTCGCTGGCTATTAATTTTCATCGTTCCTTGGTGGGCTTGAATAATTTTGTAGCTAATCATCAGGCCAAGACCTGTGCCCTTTTCCTTGGTCGTATAAAAAGGTTCCCCAAGCTTCGGTATTCGCTCCTCGGCTATTCCCTCTCCCTGATCCAAAATCCGAATCGACAGAGCTTCTCCCTGCTGCTTGAGCTGAATAGTGATCTGCCCGCCATACGGCATGGCCTCGATCGCATTTTTTAAAATATTAATAAAGACCTGTTTTAACTGATTTTCCTCGCAATTGACCATCGTGGCGACCGGATCAATCTCCAGCACAATCTGGACATTGTTTAAAATCGCTTCGGTCTGCAAAAGCTCTACCACCTGATGCAGCAAAGGCGGCAGATTGCGCGGCGTAAAATGGATGACCTGCGGCTTGGCGAGCACCAAAAACTCGTTGACAACCGATTGAATCCGATCCAGCTCTGACAAGATCGTTTGAAAATACTCCTGCTTGTAATGGCCTTCCTGAATAAATTGAATGAAACCGCGAATGGAAGTCAGCGGATTGCGGATTTCGTGCGCGACTCCCGCAGCCAATTGACCGACGACAGACAGCTTTTCCGACTTGCGCAGCAGCTCTTCTGTCTTTTTCAGCTCCGTAATGTCCCGGCTGATCACGACCAAGCCCGTGCGTTTGCCCTCCGGGTCGAATAACGGAATTTTACTCACATCAAAAATTCGCACATCGCCGTAGTCCAGGTAAACGACTTCTTCCAGCCGGACGGGCTTGCCTTCTTCCCATGCCCGCTTGTCCGATTCGGCGCATTGCAGCAATGCCTCGCGATAATCCGGGGAAAGCAGAGCCAGCTCCCCGTCCGTTTTTCCCTGATACGGCACGTTCTCCAGGCGGAACACGCGCAAGCAGCAATCGTTCGCCTCGATCCAGCGGCCTTCGCTGTCTTTGAAGCAGACGGAATCCGGCATGGCGTTGATCAGCGTTCGCAGTTGCTTTTCGTTTTCAATCAAGGCCGCTTCCATCCGCTTATGCTCGGTTATGTCCCGTTGAATCGCCACGAAGGCGATGAGGTTCCCTTCTGAATCAGACAGCGGCGAAATGAAGGTGCTGACATCGAGCAGCGTCCCGTCTTTTCGCTGACGCAGCGCCTCATACGATGTCACGTGGCGATTTCGGACAATTTCCTGTTGCAGCAGCTGGAAATCCGCTTGCAAAAAGTCAGGGATCGTCGGCAGCTCGGCCCCGATGACTTCCTGTTCACTCCAGCCAAACATCTGCTCGAACGCCCGGTTGACTTTAACGATATGGAAGCCGACGTCGAGCACAACGACCGAATCGTCCGTATTGCGCAGGTACACATCAAGCTGTTCCTTCGTCGAACGCAAATCCGCCTCGATCTGCTTGTGGCGAGTCATGTCTTTGGCGATGGCGTAGAAGCCGCTGATCTCGTTGTCTACATACATCGGGAAGTTGTTGATGCTGACGTCGATGCTGTGTCCATTTTTATGTTTGACAGCGATTTCAAACTCCTGCGGTCGTCCCATTCCTTCCAGGCTGAACGGATGGAGCTTTTTTTCGGCGCAATCCAGCAAGATTAGTTGGATAATGTTGCTCGCTTGCAGTTCTTCTACGGTATAGCCGATCAATCTCTCGGCGGCCGGATTGGCCTCCAGTATGTTCCCTTGCAAGTCGTAACAGATGATCGCCGAAGGGTTGTCTTCGAACAGCGAACGGTAAAATCGCTCGCTGCGGATAAACGGTTTCGCCGTTTCGGCAAAGTCGGGTGCCAACGGCTCGCGTGCGGAGCCATCTGCCCCTCCGCTCCCTGCAAAAACAGGCTGCGCCGCCGTCGCTTCCCGCACGCCGTACTCGTCGTTCGGGGGAATTGCGTACACGACAGAGCCGATCGGCCTGCCGCCATATATATACGGAATAAGTTCAAAGCGCCATATTCCCCTCACATGTTCGGCCTCCCATTGCATTTTCGAGATAATGGCAAAAGCGGAAGGAGGCGCCCCGATCAAATTTTGCTGGCGATCAACCCACCCTTGCTCGTACAGGATACTGGACGCATTAATGACCTTCCCGCCGCGATCGAGTACCAGAAAAGGACTCGTCACAGCCGAAGAGACGAGATGCGAGAAACGCTCTGTCAAGCGGAAACGTTCCTGTTCCAGTTGACCGCGCAAATATTTTTCCACGATTTGCTTTGCCGAGGTAACAGCTGACAAAGAGTGCGGGTGGTTGACCCTCCACAAGCCTGTCAAATTGAACACGCCAATCATTTGCTGTGTGACAGGATCGCGAACAGGCGCGGCGGAGCACGTCCATTTTTGCACCTCCTGGCAAAAATGTTCGCCAGCAAACACCTGTACTGGTCGCCCCGTCACGAGCGAAGTTCCGATGGCGTTCGTCCCTGCCCGATGCTCCGCCCAGGAGGAGCCGACGACAAAATTCATGTCTTCTGCTTTCAGCATCAGCGACAAGTCACCGTCCAAATGCACGATGTCTCCTGCGGCATTGCAGAAGGTGACCAAATGGCCCGAGTCGAGCGAAGCGTCTTTCATTTTCAGCAAAAGCGGCTTGAGAATATGCTGGAGCGTATCTTCTTCCCAGTACGCCTCGATCTGCGCCCGGGACAGGCTGACCGTCGTTCTCGTGCGCAGAGGATGGATATTTTGCTCCTGACAGCGCTGCCAGGATTCGTACATCAGCGGTCGAATGGCCGGTCTTTCGTTCACTCCAGAAACAAATCGTTCCCACTCCTGTTCAAGTTTGACTCTTTCTTGTGAAAGATTCGCATATCTATCCAGAGCTATCCGCTGACTCATGATCTCCATCCTCCAGATATAAAAGTGAGGGAACAACAATTCGGATAAATATTTCGACAATTACCCCAATTTTCCTTTTTATGAAACATTTTTTAAGCACACTGGCCCCCAGAAAAAATGAACCAGTGTGTCTCTCGTCCTACTCAGAGACGCACTGGTTCATCTGTTCTATCTGAATTTCGTAATCACATTAAAGCCGAATGTGTTGTAGTTCGTCATGTCTTCCAAAATGCCCGACACGTCATCGAGAGCGACTTCCTTGGACACGAGCGAAGACGGGTTCAGCTTGCCTTGGGCGATCAGCGTAAGCAATCCTTCGTAAGCCGCATGCGGATTGCCGATGCTGCCGACGATCTCCAGTTCCATCGCGGTGATCGCATCGATCGGCAATCCGACCATGCCGCCCTCTTCCTTGGTAGTCAATCCGATCTGGACGTGCCTGCCGCCTTTTCTCAGACTCAAAACCGAATTGAGAATCGTATCGCGAATGCCGAGCGCATCGATGGAGGCGTGCGCCCCGCCCTTCGTAATTTCCTTGACCGCTTCCACGACATTTTCTTTTCTGGCATTGATGACGGCAACGGCGCCTTCTTCTTTTGCCTTGGCCAGCTTGGCGTCATCGACGTCTACAGCGATGACCATCGCCCCGACTGCGCTCGCCACCTGAACCGATGACAGTCCGACTCCTCCCGCGCCGTGCACGGCCAGCCAGCTGCCCGGCTGAACGTTTCCACGGATCACACCGTGATAACCCGTCATGTAACGGCAACCGATCGCGGCTGCTGTCAGCGAGTCTACCTCGTCTGGCAGGCGAATCAGATTGAAGTCGCCGTTTGGCACGCGGACGTATTCGGCGTAGGCGCCATCGTAGCTAAAGCCGAAAATCGCCAGGTTGTCGCAACGGTTGGAATGGCCGGAGAGGCAATTGGCGCAATGTGAGCACCCTTCATGAAAAGGCGTGGTCACGCGATCGCCCGGACGGAAATTTTTCACCTCTTTGCCGACTGCCTCGACGACACCTCCCAGTTCATGTCCCGGAATGATCGGCAGCTGCGGGCTGAGTCCGATCCAGTCCCAATCTCCCATCCAGGCGTGCCAGTCGCTTCGGCAAACCCCACACGCTTCGACCCGGACGATCACGTCTTTCGAACCTGGTGTCGGATCGGGCACCTCTCCAATACGCAAAGGTTTACGCTGCTCCAAAATTTGCGCCGCTCTCATGCTTGATTCCCCCTTGTTTTCTCTGTTTTTTGCCCTTGCCCTAATCGAGGTTGACCCAGACCGCCTTCACCTGCGTATACAAGTCCAGGGCGTACGAACCCATCTCCCGGCCGTATCCGGATTGCTTGTAGCCGCCAAACGGCACGGCAGCGTCGAGCGCATTGTAGCAGTTGACCCAGACAGTGCCTGCTTCCAAGGCGTGCGCGACTTTGTGCGCTTTGCGCAGATCGGTCGTCCACACCCCTGCTGCCAGCCCGTATTCCGTATCATTCGCCCGCCGGATGACATCTGCGACTTGCTCCTCGTCGTCAAAAGGCATCGCTGCGACAACCGGGCCAAAAATTTCTTCCCGGGCAATCGTCATGCGCTCATTGACATCGGCAAAAATCGTAGGCGGAACGAAATAGCCCGGCCCTTCCAACGGTACGCCGCCTGTCAATGAAGTCGCGCCTTCCTCATGCCCTTTTTGCAAGTAGCCTGTCACCCGCTCAAATTGCTCGCTCGATACGAGCGGCCCGATCTCTGTCGACTCGTCCAGGCCGTTGCCTTGCTTCATTTTGGCCGCATAGCTCGTCATGTCAGCCAGGACGTTGTCGTACACTTTTTTATGAACAAACAAGCGCGAGCCTGCGCAGCACACTTGGCCTTGATTGAAGAAAATGCCCATCAACGCGCCAGGAATCGCTCTGGAAAAGTCGGCGTCCGGGAAAATAATGTTCGGCGATTTGCCGCCCAGCTCCAGCGACACGCGCTTCAAATTGCCCGCCGCTTGCTGCATGATCAGCTTGCCGACCTCCGTCGATCCGGTAAAAGCCACTTTGCGAATGCGCGGATGGTTCGTAATCGCCGCTCCTGCTGTCGGCCCGTAGCCTGTAATAATGTTGACGACGCCATCGGGGAATCCCGCTTGCTGGATCAATTCCGCCAAATAGATCGCGGACAGTGGCGTTTGCTCGGCGCTTTTCAAAATCACGACGTTGCCTGTAGCGAGTGCCGCGCCCAGCTTCCACGCAGCCAACAAGAGCGGGAAGTTCCACGGAATGATCTGCCCGACCACGCCAATCGGCTCGCGGCGCGTGTAAGTCAGCATGTTGCGCCCGGCTGAATTGTTGATCACTTCGCCAGCCAGCTTCGTCGACCAGCCTGCATAGTAGCGGAAGTGATCAATCGCCAATGCTACGTCAGCGAAACGGGCGTGGGTGATCGGCTTGCCGTTGTCGATCGTCTCCAGCTGCGCGAGCGCCTCTGCATGCTCTTCCATCAAATCAGCCAGCTTCCAGAGCATCCGCCCGCGTTCGCTAGGCGTCACCTTGGCCCAATCTGTCGCAAAAGCTTTTTCTGCGGCTTGCACCGCGAGATCGACATCGATCGCATCGGCTTCATAAACAGACGTAATCACTTCACCAGTAGCCGGATCAATCGTGTCAAACGTTTTTCCCGATGCTGACGCTACAAACTCCCCACCAATGAACAGCTTTTTCGGACCGCCTGCCAAGAAAGCTTCGACACGCGGGTCCAATGTGATTTTTGCCGTTTGCGCCACGTAAGCCCCTCCTCGTTTTCGCTTATGTGCATTCGTCCTTTACTAGAAGCATGTTTTGTGCCAAATAGAAAACGCTTACAAACAGCGGCTTTTCTATGAATCTAGCAATCTTGCGTTGGAACAGTTGCTCCATTTTTGCGATACAATTGCTCCATCTCTGATTGTAGTTTGAAAATTGTGGTAATATAGAAAGGAAGGTCTTATTTTCTCTGCTAGAGGGGGAAATCGTTTGCTGGAACCCACCAATGCGTTGCTGAAAAAGTCGTGGGAGCGAAGCCGGATCAATGGGGTTAATGCGTTGACAGCAAAGGATGCCATACTGGAAGAAACCCAGTTTCGGCAATACAGGGAACAAAAAGAAGAGTTTATGAGAACGATGGACCCAACCATGGAGCGATTGGCTTATTGGCTGAAAAGCTCCTACTCGATCGTCGCCCTCTGCGATACGTCGGGCTACATCCTGGAGAGCAAAGGCGATCCTGTCTTCCTCAAGGACACGGAAAAAATCCAGGTCCATCACGGCGCCTGCTGGTCTGAGCAGGTGCGCGGAACCAACTCGGCGGGGACAGTCATTGTGGAACAAAAACCGCTGGCGGTCGTCGGAAAAGACCACTATCTTGACTCCAACCATATGTTGTATTGCGCCGCCTCCCCGATTTTCGGACCGCAGGGCGAGCTGGTAGCTGTGCTCGATATTAGCGGACATGCGGCGATGTACCACCCTTCCTTACTGGGCATGGTCGATGTGATGGCGCGTAAAGTGGAAGATTGGCTGCTCATCCATCGTCCCGATCGGCAGATGGTCATCTCGCTCTATCCGGAGAAAAACGCCAAGCACCACGCGCTGCTGGCCGTCAATCAGGACGGAATCGTCACGGGCGGCAACCGCGAAGCGCACCAACTGCTGCGCGGAAACAGACAGCGGCTGGGACAGGTGCATGTGACAGAGCTAGTAGCAGACATCGAGTCTTTGCTAGGCAGGCAAAAAGACATTTCCACTCCCCGTTCCCTCCCCTTGCTCACAAAAGGGGGCGGAGAACATCACTGGCAGGCTTCCGTTCTGCTTGATACGCGTCCACCGCAGATCGCTGCAAGCCCTCCATCCTCCAAACCGAAGGCGAGGCCGCTCCGGGCAAATCGGACAGGTCTCACCTCTTTTGATGACTTATACGGCACAGACGATGCCTTTCTCGCGGCCATTCGGCTTGCCAAGCGGGCAGCCAAAACGGAATATACGGTTATGCTGTTTGGCGAAAGCGGCTCAGGCAAAGACGTCGTCAGCCAGGCGATTCATCTGGCAAGCGAGCGTGCGGACAAGCCTTTTGTCGCGATCAACTGCGGGGCGATTCCGAAAAGTTTGCTAGAAAGCGAGCTGTTCGGCTACGAGCCGGGAGCGTTTACCGGAGCCAAACAGACCGGACAGCCGGGAAAATTCGAACAAGCTCACCAAGGGACACTGTTCCTCGACGAAATAGCCGAGATGCCGTCCGAGATGCAAGTGGCGCTTTTGCGCGTGCTGCAAGATTTCACCGTCTATCGGGTAGGCGGAACGAAGCCGATTCACGTCGATGTGCGGATCATTACGGCTACGCACACCGATTTGTGGCAAAAAGTGCAGGAAGGCAGCTTCCGCGCTGACTTGTTTTACCGACTGCAAGGCGTTCAGGTCACACTGCCGCCGTTGCGGGAGCGTGCAGATCGGCTACAGCTCGCCCAGTTGCTGCTGCACGGCATCGAAGCCCAGTTGGGCACAGGGCCGCTTGCGCTTGGAACCAGTGCCAAAAAGCTGATCGAGAGCTACAGTTGGCCGGGAAACGTGCGTCAGCTTGCGGCCGCCCTGCGCGAAGCGGCTTTTCTGTCGGAGGGAGGCAAAATTGAGCGGGAGCGCTTCCCTGCCTACATTTTGTCCAGCTTTTCTGCCAAACCCGCCGAGGGACAAATAAGCGATGCTCAGAAAGAACGAACCCAATCTGGCAAGAGCGACATGGTCGACGTATTTTTGCAGACGGGCGGCAACATCTCCGAGACGGCGCGCATTCTCGGAATTGGCAGGAATACCGTCTACCGCAAGCTGAAAAAGCTGATGGAAAAGGACGGGACGTAAGAGTCAGTCGAGACGGGGGTCCGCGTGTCCGGTTGTCCAACAGCAAAAAGCCCTGATCGAGTGGTCAGGGCTTTTTGCGTGACATGTCACGCCAAGTACGGCTTCTTGTGCCGTCGCTTTGCGTCTTTGCGCTTGCTATGCTTCTGCCTGGATTCGTTTGGCTTCGGCATAAAGAACTTGAATAAATTTTTTCATGTTGATGCGAATGTCCGAAGCAGTGGCCGTTTTATTTTTCAGCTCGGCCATTTTTTTCCACACAAACGTAAAATCGAAAAACTGGGAAGCGTAATTTTCAAATTTCCAGTTCGACAGATCGGACAAGCCTAGCGATGCCAAATGATTCAAGGACTGATAGATCGCTCTTCTGACCCGCTGCTCGGACGCTTTGACGACTTTCATGACTTGTGTTTCATCCGCGGCAGTTCCCAGTCTGGCTTGGGCAACCGCGACAAAAATTTCTTTGAGCGCTGGAAAGCCGCTTTTCAGCGTATGCTTCTGCTCCCATTCGTTCAAGTAGTCGAGAATGTCAAGCAAATCGTTGCTGCCGTTCTCTCCGGCAATCCCCAGCTCGGACAAAAGGAATTGCCCCGCCTCGCGCAACTGTTTGCCGCTTTTGCTCGCCCGGTTCTGGCTGCCAAGCCCTTGATCCAGTTGCAAGACCGAATGCAGCGATTTTTGGATATCCTGAATCGATTTTTCCAGCCGGATTTTTTCGATGACTTTTTGCAATATCGTCACCACTTCGATCCGGTTGACTGGCTTAATAATGTAGTATTCGCTGCCGAGCGAGTAAGCCTGGGCGATCAAATCTTTTGACTCCATCTGCGAGATCATCACGATCTTGCCTTTGAAGACAGGCCGAATTTGGCGAATCGTTTCAATCCCGTCGCGCTCGGGCATGAGCAGATCAATCAGGACGATGTCGACATGTTTCATCGTCAGCATATGACCGTCAACGAGCGCTCCGTCCTCGGCCTCGCCGACCACTTCCCCCAAGTTCTCATCCTCGATAATTTCTGTCAGCATCAGGCGCACAGCTTCATCGTCATCGATTAAGTAAAAGTGCATCGTCTCCCTCTTTCTCCCTCACAAGATTGATCGGCAAGCGGATGACAAATTCCGTTCCTTTTCCCGCCGCGCCGTCTCCGACAACCAGCTCTCCTTGCAGCTCGTCCACCATCTCTTTTACATAAGAAAGACCGATTCCCGTAGAAGGTGCTCCTTTGTCGTCGTATTTGGTCGTGAATCCGGGCTTGAACAGGAGCTTTTTGCGCCTGGGCGGCACACCCGGACCGTCGTCGGCAATTTTGATCTCGACAAACTCTTTGTCCCGGTTCACCTGGATCAAGATGCTCCCCGTCTTCTGGATCGCCTCGACGGCATTGGCTACGATGTTGTTGATCAACGACATCAAGGTAAACACGTGATAGGGCGGGTGTTCTCCAGAAATCAGGCAAGTAAACTCGATGTTTTTCCCGAGCAGGCTCGCGTACTTCCGCTGGGAGCGCACGATAATGTCTGCCAACTGATGAATATCCATAAAATCCGTCCGATTTTCGTGGGTAATCAGTTTTTGCAGCCCGGCAAAAATTCGCTGGTTGTCTTTTTTGATTTCATGCACTTCTCCTGCAATAATCAGCGCCTGTCGCGCAAACGAGTCGACGGAAGCTTGCTCAAGCCCGTCTTTTTGCGCTTGCAGACGCTGGTACAGCTCGAACGACTTGACCGTGATGTTCTCGGCATTTTGCAGCGTCTTTTTCAGATGAATCGACTCTTCGTACAGATTGGAAATGAGCATCAACATATGCTCGTGCTGCGCGCGGGTTTGCTTCTCCCGCGCTTGCGTCTCGTACAGTCGGATCATATTCAGAAAGCTGAGCACGACGAAGCTGTGCGAGAGCGCAATCACGAACATCTCTTGCAGCGAACTCCAGGTCACGACGATGTGAAACAGCACATACTGCGATAGCAGCTCGACCAGATCGGCAACGACCTCAATGACCATCCCGATTCCGCCGATGATCAATGTCCGCTCGCGGAACCGCTCCATTCGGATCACATAAAAAAGCAGCGAATACGAAAAGTAGAAAAAAAAGCTCGAATAGTGCTCTTGCATCGAAGTAGCCAAATGAAACGGGCTGTGCGTGTACGAGTCGAGCAGCAAGCGAAAGCCGACGACAGACAGTCCGGTCAAAAACCCGGGCAACACCGCCGGAAGCCGCTGGAACAAAAGCAAGAAGAAGAAAAAGGTCGGCGCGCCGAAGCTGATCCGAAACGTCTCGTTGACCGGATAAAATTTCAGTTCGCCTGCCAGCGGAACCGTGATCAGCATGAGTGCCAGGATGTAGCCATCCTTTTTTAATGGGGAATGCATGCGCCACTTCCCCCTCCCTGTTGGATTGCTGTAGGGTTTGTCACTTTTTTCCCCTTACTATTCTTATCCATAAAACACGTAAACGACAAGTATAGAAAAAATATTTATATAAATGCGTGAAAGCTTTTGTTGGTTTTTGTTTGATTTTGTAGGTTGGTTTTAAAGTGTTCAATATACGATTTTTGCGTGGCGTGGAAGCGCTTTCGCTCCTTGACAAACAGGCTTACAGTACAGGATTTGGGGGGAACGGGGTTTGTTTCAAACAGCAACATCGACAAACAAATGGGAAGCACAGCAGGTGACAGAACATCTGCAACGGTGGGTCGCCTACCATCGCGAGCAAGCTTCAGAGGGTGCATGCGCCAGTTACATTCCCGCTTTGCGGCGAGCAGACCCGACACAGCTCGGCATTTGCATGGTCGGCCCTTCCGGAAACAAAGTGACGGCTGGTGACTGGGAAGTTCCTTTCACCATGCAGAGCATTTCCAAGGTCGTCAGCTTTATCGCAGCTTGCTGTCACCACGGCATGACTTACGTGCTCGATCGCGTGGACGTGGAGCCGACGGGAGATGCGTTCAACTCGATTATCCGTCTGGAGATGCACAAGCCAGGCAAGCCGTTCAACCCGATGATCAATGCGGGCGCCATTACCGTCTCCTCGCTTTTGCCAGGAAGTACGCCGGAACAAAAACTGCACTATTTATACGCAATTTTCCAAAATATTACAGATTCGGCTCCTGTCATTAACGAGGAAGTGTTCGTCTCGGAGTGGATGCATTCACACCGAAACCGTGCGCTGGCGCATTACCTGAAAGACACAGGGTATCTGGATTGCGAAGTCGAGGAAGCGCTGGAAGTGTATTTAAAACAGTGCTCCATTCAGGTCAATACGGAGCAGATCGCGCTGATCGGCCTGGTTTTGGCGCTGGACGGCTATCACCCGTTGCGCGGCGAGCAAGTTTTGCCCAAAGAAGTCGTGCGCTTGGCAAAAGCGTTGATGCTCACTTGCGGCATGTACGACGCTTCCGGCAAATTTGCTGCCTATGTGGGACTTCCGGCCAAAAGCGGCGTGTCTGGCGGAATTATGACACTCGTTCCTCCCAACCTGAGATCACAATCCCCTTTTCCCGGCGGCTGCGGCATCGGCATTTTTGGCCCGGCCATCGACTCATGCGGAAACAGCGTGGCAGGTGTATCCCTGTTGAAGCAGATCGTGCATGAGTGGGATATCAGCATTTTTTAATCCATCTATCCAATCGAGGTGACAACATGCAACAATTTCTGTTAGATGTAACAGCGTCCATCAACGATTTTTTCTGGTCTTATGTTCTGATCGTCATGCTGGTTGTGCTCGGTCTGTTCTTCTCGTTCAAAGGCCGTTTCCTGCAAGTCCGCATGATCAAAGACATGCTCCAAGCGATTCGCGAAGGGAAAAAAGGGTCTGCCGACAGCATCTCTCCTTTCCAAGCTTTCTGTATCAGTATGGCCGCGCGTGTCGGTACCGGAAACATTACGGGAATCGCCATCGCTGTAGCGCTCGGCGGTCCTGGCGCGGTTTTCTGGATGTGGGTCATTGCGATCATCGGTTCTGCCTCTGCCTTCGTGGAAAGCACGCTGGCGCAAGTGTATAAAATCAAAGACAAAGACGGTTTCCGCGGCGGTCCTGCCTACTACATGGAAAAAGGACTGAACAAGCGGTGGATGGGTGCCCTGTTTGCGGTATTGATCACCTTGTCTTTCGGTCTGGTGTTCAACGCGGTGCAGTCCAACACGATTACGCTCGCTTTTGAAAACTCGTTCGGAACAGATCGGCTGACGATCGGCCTGATCATGACCATCGCCTTTGCTGCGATCATTTTCGGCGGAGTGAAGCGCATCGCGAAAATGTCCGAGTATATCGTCATCGTGCTTGCGATTTTGTACATTGGCGTTGCCCTGTTTATCGTCATGATGAACATTACGAAAATGCCGGAAATGATTGCCCTGATTGTGAAAAGTGCCTTTGGCCTGGAGCAGGTTGCTGGCGGTACGCTGGGAGCTGCGCTCATGCACGGGGTCAAACGCGGTTTGTTCTCCAACGAAGCAGGTATGGGTAGCGCACCGAACGCCGCAGCTACGGCTACGACGAGCCACCCTGTCAAGCAAGGTCTGATTCAGGCGTTCGGCGTTCTGACAGACACGCTGATCATTTGCACAAGCACGGCTTTCATCATCTTGCTTTCCGGCGCGTACAAGCAGTCCGATCTGAGCGGCATCGAGCTTTCCCAAGCGGCTCTGTCCATCCACCTCGGCGATTGGGCGTCGGCTACTCTCGCTGTCATGGTCTTCCTGTTCGCTTTCAGTACGTTGATCGGGAACTACTACTACGGTGAAACGAACATCGAGTTTTTGAAAACGAGCAAATTGTGGCTCATGCTCTATCGTGTCAGCGTATTGGCAATGGTTTTGTTCGGAGCGGTCGCCAAAGTGCAACTCGTTTGGGACTTGGCTGACTTGTTCATGGGGCTGATGGTCGTGGTCAACCTGATTGCGATTTTCATGCTCTCCAAAGTCGCCTTTGCCGCCTTGCGCGATTATCAGGAACAGAAAAAAGCAGGCAAAGACCCTGTGTTCTACAAAGACAGCATCCCTGGTCTGGAAAATGCGGACGCATGGGAAGCCGCTCCTGTTGCTAAGAAAAACGAGCACGCGAGCTAACCTCTTTTCCATTTTCCACTAACAAAAAGAAGCCTGATCATGTGACAGGCTTCTTTTTCATGTGTCCGGCTCTTTCTCGTTCAAGCTTTGTATCCGCTCAGGCAAATCCACCAAACGGGGACAACCAACTCTCCCTCTGATTCGTCCGCATGCCATGTCGTTGCCACAAAATGAGGCGCCGCTCCTTCGTTGCTCGAAGGCGGACTTGCTTCTTTTCGTATGCGCCCTCCCCCTACAGACGAGGGTCGATCTCTTTTTCCTGCGCGACTTCAAACAGCATCGTCGCCACGGTTTGCTGGTACGCTTTGTTCTCTGGTGAAATATCCGCCAGCTTGACGCGCAGCATGCTTTGGCCCAGCTCGTGCTCTTTTTGGGCGGTGCGCAGTTTTTGCCCGATGTGCTTCTGTTTCACCAACTTGCGATATTTGTGCGGGAAACGGTAATCGTAGCCGTAAATGATCGACAAATATTCGGGATTTCGCACCTTCATCGCCGGAACTGTCTTGCCGTTCGGCAGTTCGGGCTTGATGACGATCCCTTCCATTTGCTGCTCCAGTGTCGTCGTTTGGAAAAAACGGGCGGCTTGTTCATACGCCCTGTCTGCGTCGTCCAGATCAATCACGGCGCACGCATCTTCACTGACAAAGCGGTACCACTCAGAAGTTCGGCCATCGGGAAGCCGCTCTTCTCCGTTGGCATCAATCAGCTTGAGCACAGCAAACGGCTTGAAGGCAAGCTCGCCAGACTCTCCGTACAGGACAAGCTGCTTTTCATAAGTCGCATAGGCAGCCAGGTGCTGATCGAGCGGAACCAAGCTGTCTTTGATTTCGCGGACATGCTTGTAGTTTTGGTACAACGTCGGGCCGTACTGGGCTGCCAACGCGTTTTTCGGGAGATGAAACTGTTCTTTTGCAAATCCGCTGGCGTCGTATTCCCCGATCAGCTTGTGGAGCGCCTGTTCAAAACCGTGCTCCTGCAAGTAAGTCAGCTCGCTTTGCAGAGCGGCACCGATCGGTTTGAACTGCTTTTCGATCAGCCCTTCACCGATTGCCCTCCATGGCAGCAATTCGCCGTCAAGCAGCAGCATCTCTACCTGATTTTCTTCCATATACGCTGCGAATTTGGCAAGCAACTGTTCATAAATCGGGGTTAAATCCACCTGCTTGATCTTGTAGCCGTTGCGGCTGACCGCGAAGCAATGCTCCATCGTCCGATGCAAATACACATTGCAGCGCGAGCCCATGTATTTAGGCTGAAGCACCACTTCTTTTACCCCGCGCTCGGCAAAATAGCGCAGTCCCGCTTGCAGCGACTCCAGCTCGCCTGTCGCTTCGTCCTTGTCTGCCGGGGGCATCGTCCCGGAAATGAAATTGATTTTATGTTGCAGGCAGTATTCGAGTCGACGAACTTCTTCGCTGGCAAGCTCGGCAAGTGACACCTCCCGCTTCGCCTGGAACAAGGTCGGCAATGCTTCGGTAATCGCCGCATGTGTGGAGCGCTCTGTTTTGTACTGCGGTCTGTGTGTGATCATGACGGAGGTCAACGCATTTCCGTGCACGCATCCCGTATCGAGATGAATTTTGTTTTTCAAACGAAACGCCTGCTTCGCCGCTACGTGTCCGAACAAGTGATACGGCTGGTTGCTCACCGCTTCTTCAGCCAAAAAGGCCAGTTGTTGTTCGAGCGCATCCGTCCGGTCAATCCGGATGTTGCGCTGATTGCGAGCGGCAATCGTGTCGAGCTTGCCGATGTATTTGTTTGCGCATGGCGCATGTGTCACGTAATAGGACGGACCTGCAAGCGACTGGACGCGGTAAAACGGCTGCGAAATCGCGTACAACTGGTTGAACTTTTCGTGCAATCGCGGATCGGCGCGCAATACGGCGACAGAGTCGAAGTACGTCTCCAACAACGTCGGCTCCACGCCCTTGATTTTTCCTTGCAAAAAGTGGTAAACAAAATGCTCGTGATTGCCCAGCACGAACAGAAAATGCTCCTGATTGTCGTACAAAAATTCGATGATCTCGCGAGTTTGCTTGCCTTTATCAATCCAGTCGCCAGCGAGTATCACCTGCGTGTCGCGGACTTTGTCTGTCGGAACAAGCCGATTGTCCTCCAGCTCGTATCCGTAGGCGACAAGCAGCCTTTTCAGTTCTTGGACACACTCATGCACATCGCCAACGATGATGTACTTTTTGTCTGGGGCAAGAATCGTAGCCAAATAGTCTGCCTTGTTTTCGATGTGCACCTCATAGGAAGTCGCGCCATTTGTCCCGTGCTCTGCCGCAGCAAAATCTTTGGCCCGGATTCGGTGTATTTTGGCGTACCCTTCTTTGGACAAGGCGCGCAGCACTTCTTTTTTCAGCCGCAGGATGTGGCTCGAAATCAGCTTTTTCGACCGCTCGGAGGCGTAATAATCCTCGCGCTTGTGGTAATCGAATAAGATGACTTCCACGTTGTAATGATTTTCCTTCGCGATCTCCCGGACACGCGCGCGAAAATCTTCGGCCAGGCCCGTCGTGTCGACGACCACGAAAGGCGCGTTAATCGGGAAAGACGTGACCAGCCGCAGCTTTTCGAACAGGAGGCGAAACGCTTGTTCACTCGCTTCCAGCATGACCTGATCGTACTTGTCGTACGCATACCCGAGCAGTTCCTGGCGCAATTGATCCGAAGAGATGTACGCCACATTGGCTTGCAGCCGTTTCCCCGCATCCGCGATTCCAAGCTGCGGGATCAGCACTTGCTGGGCAAATGTCGTCTTCCCGCATTCGGTCGGGCCGACGAGCATGAAAATCGTATGGACGTTCGTCGATATACGCATCGGTTACGCCCTCCTTTTTCTGAGAATGACACCTTGTGTCGTCGGCATTCCGTTGACCTGATCGCCGATTTTGACAAACTCGCCCTCGACACCAGCCGTTTGCATGATCTCGTTCATCCACGTCTGGAAAGCTTGCTCGCCCATCTCCCATTTGTGGTCGTCGTGCCGAAAACCGGACAATTCGTAGTACGGATTGAAATCCGCATTCGGTGTCGTGATGATAAAGCTTGCAAAATCGACCTCGCGGCAAAGCTGCAAAATCAGCGCTCTCGCCTCTTTCGTGCTCATGTGCTCGATCACTTCGGTCAAGATGATGTCGACCTGCTCGCCATTGTATTCGAGCAAAAACGAATCGACGGAAGGAAACAGGACGATATTGTCGACCTCTTTCGCCACGGCTTTCCGGTTGACCAGTTCCAGCCGCTCTTCATCAATATCGACCGCGTAATAGCAATGCGCCAGCTTCCCGGCAAAAGCAAGGGCGTAAAATCCTTCGCCGCAGCCGACATCCAAAATCGGGCGCGAAAAGGGCAGCTGTCCCGCAATAAAGTTTCTGCGCTGCATGCCCGTGTTGCCATACTCCAGATGTATCTCGTAACGATCCGTCTGTTCGAGAGCAGCCTTGTATTTGCGATAATGCTCCCGCTTGGGCAAAAAGTTTCGCGAGAACAGGCTGCGAATATAGAAAGGCGCGTCCATCGCCTGGATGCTCTTGATGTATTTGTCGAGCAAGCTGTCGGAAATATCGAGGTGCTCTTTGCCGAACGTCGCCAAAAACAGGCAGAGCACGCTGGTCACTTGCAGCAGGTCGTGCAAGCTTTTTTGCGTCCGAATGGTCAACGCGTAGCTTTTGTCGGCCCTGTGCTCGATTTCGAAGGAAAAGTCTTTGACGTGGTTTTGAAAAAAGGCAATGTAGCGCACCAGCTCGATATGAACCATGTTGATGAAAAAAGTATGCGTGTAGCCTGCAACGTCCCGTTCATCCCGCGATTTTAACGGTGCCGAAAAGTATTCGCCAATCGCATGAAGCGGAAACAAAGGCGTGTTATAGCGCGACAGGTTCAAGTATTCAAAATGCTCGTGTTCATACTGTTTATAGGATATTTCGTTGTCGGCATCTTTAAAATAAACGTGGTAGCGGGAAGCATCCGAGTACCACCCGTAGGCGATTCCTTTGCGCACCGACCGCAGCGATAGTCCGGTCGCCGGATTTTTTTTGATCAGAAACGAAAAATCCGGATTGGTGGATTGCAATGATACGATAGCCATCTGTTCTCTCTCCTTCCAGCCAAGCTTGCTTTGCTGTATTTCCATCTTCTTCTATTTGGCTGGACGTGAACAGGGCAGAAGTATTACGATTCACCTTTCCTTTTAGCGATAGGCACAAAAAAAGAACCTGCTTGCACAGGTTCTTGCGTCGTTATTTCTTCGCCAGGGAGTTGACGACATCGTCATCCTTTTTGGTGCTGTTATTTCTTTTCTACCGCATGTCCGCCAAATTCGTTGCGCAGCGCAGCGACAACTTTGCCGTGGAAGGCATCCTCGTCCAGCGAGCGATAGCGCATGAGCAGCGACATCGCGATCACAGGAGTGGCTGCTTGCAGGTCGAGCGCCGTTTCCAGCGTCCATTTTCCTTCGCCGGAAGAGTGCATGACGCCGCGAATGTCATCGAGCTTGGCGTCTTTGCGGAAGGCACGCTCCGTCAAGTCCATCAGCCAACCGCGGATGACAGAGCCGTTCGCCCACACGCGGGCCACTTCGGCGAAATCGTAGTTGTACTGGCTTTTTTCCAGCACCTCGAAGCCTTCCCCGATCGCTTGCATCATTCCGTACTCGATCCCGTTGTGAATCATTTTCAAAAAGTGACCGCTGCCCGCATCGCCCGTGTACAAGTAGCCCTTGTCCACGTTGATGTCGCGAATCATCGGTTCGATGTGGGCGAACGCTTCCCGATCCCCGCCGATCATCATACATGCCCCGTGGCGAGCGCCTTCCATTCCGCCGCTTGTGCCCGCATCGAGAAAATGAATGCCATTGGCTTTCAACCGTTCGTAGCGCTCTACAGATTGCTTGTAATGCGAGTTGCCACCGTCGATGACGATATCGCCGGGAGCGAGAATCGCAGACAGCTGATCAACCAGCTGGTCGACAATCTCCCCTGCCGGAACCATCAGCCAGATGACGCGTGGCGCATCCAGCTTCGCTACCGCATCCTCGACAGAAGCAGCCGGAATCGCTCCTTCGCGGCTCAGTTCTTCCGCACGGCTTTTATCTACGTCGTAAGCGACAACCTCATGCTGATGAGAAAGCAAATTGAGTGTCAGATTGTACCCCATTTTACCTAGACCGAGAATCGCAAGTTTCATTCGCGTACGTCACTCCTTTTGGGATGAACTCTGTTAGTTTGTATTATAAGACAAAAATTTTCATCTTTCATCAGAAATGAAGAAAATTTTTTCGAAACTAGGAAACGACCGTCTGTTTCTCCTATACTAGCAAGTAGGAAATCATTTGCATTTGTCCTGTACGAGCCTTTTTGGCAATATCTTTTGCTGAAATATAGATGGCATTCCAGTACGATTCAATTCAATTCAGGAGGTCGCATTTCATGCCAGATACAACTTCGCACACGCCTGTCAGTGTGCTTGCGCAGCTACGCGCCATTTACACACAGTTAAGCGGCAAAGAACAGCAGATTGCCGATTACATTTTGCAGCATGCCAATCAAATCGTTCATTTCTCCATTACCGAGCTGGCCGATCAGTGCCAGTGCGCGGACGCAACCGTCTTTCGGCTTTGTCGGCGGCTCGGTTTTCGCGGGTACCAGGCGTTTAAAATCGCGCTGGCCAGCGAAGTGACCAATCCAAAACAAACGATCTACCAGGAGATCAATCTGGACGACGACGACATCGGCGCGATTGCCGAAAAAATTTTCACCGCGAATCTGGAAACATTGCGGGACACCCTGCAAATCATCAACAAGGATGAGCTGCTCAAAATCGTCTCCTGCCTGGAAAAAGCGACTCGCATTGAATTTTACGGCTCTGGCGGCTCGGCTGCGATCGCCCAGGACGCCTACCACAAATTCATGCGGACAGGCATTCCCTGTATTCATCACTCGGATGCCCATTACCAGGTCATGTCCGCTTCGTTGCTGACGGAAGGCGCGGTAGCCGTAGGTTTCTCCCACTCCGGCTCCAACAAAGATATTTTGGCAGCCCTGCGCGTAGCCAAGGAGCGCGGCGCCAAAACGATTGGCATTACGAGCTACGGCAAGTCTCCCCTCGTCCGTCTCGCCGACATGTGCTTGTACACGACTTCGCGGGAAACCGTTTTTCGCACGGAAGCTTTGTCTTCCCGCCTCGCCCAGCTCAGCCTGATCGATTTGCTGTACGTGGCGGTTTCCTTGCGCAGACAGGACGATACGATCTCCAACATTCAGCATATCCGAGAAGCTATCTCGCTCAAACGCCTGTGATCAGGCGTTTTTCTTTTTCCCTCCCAAACCACCAAACGGCTATTTTTGGTAATACTATCGATGTGAATATGAAAAATGAAATAATTTTTTTCTTTTATATTAACAAATGAAAAAAATTTCGCTATAATCTCGTTATCAACACGCCACTCGGTTGAAAGCGTATACAAATGATCGTGACTGTTTCCATTCTCTTCGGAGCCAAAAGAACAGGCGGCAAGCGGTCCGATCTTACTTTTAGGAAAACATCGAGACGTTTTTCGCGAAAAAAGGGTGAAAGCACATGAAGCAAAGCTACTTTATCGGTCTTGATATCGGGACAACCAGTACGAAAGCGATTGTCTTCACAGCATCTGGAGCCGTTCGCGGGACTGGCAATATCGACTATCCCCTGCTGGTGCCGAAAGCATCGTGGGCTGAGCAAGACCCGGAAACGATCTTCGCCGCTGTCGTTGCCGCATTGAAACAGGCGATTGAACAAGCGGACATCGGGCAGAACGAAATCGGCGGCATCGGTTTCTCCACCGCGATGCACAGCCTGATTGCCGTAGATGCGCATGGAAATCCCCTGACGAACAGCATCATCTGGGCGGATAACCGTAGCGCGGCACAGGCAGAGCGGCTCAAGGAGGAAGGTGTCGGCCATTCGATCTACCTGGCGACCGGAACGCCGATCCATCCGATGTCGCCGCTTCCCAAAATCATGTGGCTCAAGGAGAATCAGCCCGATATTTCCCAGAAGACAGCGAAGTACATTTCCATCAAGGAATATGTGATCTATCGACTGTTCGGTCAGTACGTGGTTGATTACTCCATTGCTTCTGCTACGGGACTGTTCAACTTGCGCAAATTGGACTGGGATGACGACGCGCTGAAGGTTGCCGGGATTACGAAGCACCACCTGAGCGAGTCTGTGCCGACTACCCACATCTTGCGGGGAATGAAAGTACGCTATGCCGAAGAGATCGGGCTTGATCCCGACACGCCTTTTGTGGTCGGAGCGAGTGATGGCGTGCTGGCCAATCTCGGCATCGGTGCCATCGACAACGGTCAGGTAGCCATTACGATCGGGACGAGCGGTGCTGTTCGAACAGTCGTGCCCGAGCCGATCACCGATCCGAAAGGCCGCACGTTCTGCTACTTGCTGACGGAGAATCATTGGGTCATCGGCGGCCCGTCCAACAACGGCGGAATCATGCTTCGCTGGTTCCGCGACGAGTTCAGCTGGCCGGAAGTCGAAAAAGCGAAGCAGCTGGGAGTCGATCCTTACGACGTCATGATTCAGGCGGCTGAGCATGTACGCCCTGGCGCAGATGGATTGCTGTTCCTCCCCTTCTTGTCCGGCGAACGCGCTCCCTACTGGAATGCCCAGGCGAGAGGCTCCTTCTTCGGCATCGGCCTGCATCACAAACGGGAGCATTTCATCCGCGCCGTCCTGGAAGGCATTTTGTTCAGCGTATACAGCATTGGCATCGCGCTCCGCGATCTGGCTGGCGGCGCCAAGGAAATTCGCGCGTCCGGCGGCTTCGCCCGTTCCAAGGAATGGCGGCAAATCATGTCCGATATGTTCGGCTATGAGGTGCTCATTCCCGAGAGTCACGAAAGCTCCAGCTTTGGCGCCGCCCTTTTAGCGATGCATGCGCTTGGAGCATTGGACAATTTGCATGATGTGAAAAAGATGATTCACATTTCGCACAGGCATGAGCCGGATCTGGAGCGATCCAGCATGTATCTGGAGTTGTTTTACATTTACGAGCGCGTTTACTACAACCTCCTGGAGGAGTACAAGCTAATTGCCAAGTTCCAAAAACAGTTGAACAACTAGACACATCAAACGGAGGTTTCTATCATGCCACTTCTCATTACGTTGATCTCGATTCTCTTCCTCCTCGTTCTCATCACGCGTTTCAAAGTCAATCCGTTTGTCGCGCTGTTGCTCGCGGCCGGGTTTGTCGGAATCGCTTCCGGGATGCCGCTCGTCAAAGTCGTCGACTCGATCAAAGACGGGATGGGCGGAACGCTCGGCTTTATTGCGATCGTACTCGCGCTTGGCACCATGCTCGGAAAAATGATGGCGGAATCCGGCGGCGCAGAGCGAATCGCCCGCACCCTGATCCGGCTGTTCGGTGAAAAAAACGTGCACTGGGCCATGATGTTCGTCGCCTTTATCGTAGGGATTCCGGTCTTCTTCCAGGTAGGCTTCGTCCTGTTGATTCCGCTCGTCATTACGATTGCCAGACAAACGGGCGTCTCTTTGCTGAAAATCGGGATTCCGCTCATTGCCGGCTTGTCCATCGTGCATGGCATCGTGCCTCCGCACCCTGCTGCCATGGCAGCGGTCGATCTGTTCCAGGCCGATGTCGGCAAGACGATTTTGCTGTCCATCATCGTAGCCCTGCCTGCTGCAATCATCGCCGGGCCACTCTACGGCAGCTGGATCGGCAAGCGCATCCAGACGAGCATCTCGCCTGAGCTTGCAGCGCAAATGGCGGAGCCAAAGGACGAGCGTGAATTGCCTGGCTTCGGAATCACTGTCTTTACCGTGCTTTTGCCTGTGTTTTTGATGTTGCTCGCGACTGTCGCCGATGTAACGTTGCCGAAGGAAGACGCCTTGCGCCAATGGGCTGATTTTATCGGCAGCCCAATCACGTCCCTGTTGATTGCCGTCATCATTTCGTTCTGGACACTCGGCTTCAATCGCGGCTTTACCAAAGACGACATTCTCAAATTCACAAACGACTGCCTCGCCCCTACCGCGACAATCCTGTTGGTCATCGGTGCGGGTGGCGCGTTCAACAAAGTTCTGCTGAACAGCGGCGTCGGCGATTACATCGCTGAATTGGCCAAAGCCTCCGCGATTTCGCCAATTCTGTTGGGCTGGCTGATCGCTGCCCTAATCCGCGTGGCTACCGGCTCCGCTACCGTCTCCATGATGACGGCAGCAGGAATTGTCGGGCCTATCGCCCTGCAAGTTCCCGGAACCAGCCCGGAACTGTTGGTACTGGCAACAGGCTCCGGCTCGCTGATCCTGTCTCATGTGAACGATTCCGGCTTCTGGCTGATCAAGGAATATTTCAACATGTCGGTGCAAGATACGCTGAAGTCGTGGACGGTGATGGAGACGATTTTGTCGGTAGTGGCGATTATTTTGATTATGGCTTTGAGTTTGGTTGTGTAGGGTGGAGGTAGTACAGATGTAATGGAGCAGGGCATTCTTTCTGGTGGGATTGGGGGGGTGTCCTGTTTTTGTTTGTGTTGGTTGGTTGTTTGGTTTTGTGTTTATGGTTTGGTTTATGAACGGATTTATTAGTTCTTGCTCGATATTATGTGTAATATGTAAACCCCGCCTATTTTTCTTGGCTTTTTTGTTGGTTTATCTAGCGCTGGATGGAGTTTTTACAAATTTAAAACAACCTTTATCTTGTCAATATGTAGATTCACTTGGTCTTTTTGTTCCGGGTTATCCCTAATAAATTCCACACATGTTTCTTTCAAGCAATCATAGAAATCTATATTTTTCATAATGATTTCGTTATACGAAGAAGTGTTAATGAAGATCATTATGCCTTCTTTAAATTCAATCTCCTCAGAATGCTCTGGAAGTTCATATCCCATCATATGATCTTGCCACGGCTCTCCATTGGATAAACACTCTAGCACATCAAGTAAATCGCTCTTCAAAAAGGAAAAAAACCTTGAATGACTGGCTGTTTATCTATTAACGTAACCCTCCTAATTACCATAATTTCTTCCCTCTAATACAGAGTGTACTCTTTCTATTTCTCCAGTAGTTGGATTTTTCCATCCTTCAAACAAACTTATACAAGCTTTTGACGTCATCGCCTCCCAAAACACCCGTTGCAACCAGGTCGCCCGCGTCTACCGCCGCGCCCCACAAACCAGCCAGCGTATCCCCAAAAGCCGAAAACTTCCCTTCTACCTCGGCGATTTGGTTATCCGAGGTGCGCTTCGTCATGACAGCGAGAATCCCGTTGGCCGCTACATCTTGCTCAAACGCACTTAACAGTTGCGGGCAAGAATGCCGGGCACTCGCTTCCAGCTGAATGTTTTCACTGCTCGCATTTGCTTCTTCGATTAGCTCCAAGGCATCTCCTCCCGTTTTGACCGTCAATCCTTCTGTGCCGGACAAATGAACAGCCGCCCAGCGTAAACTCTTTGCCTTGAGGGTTGCCAAACGATTGGTCTCCTGGGTCCTGCATTTTTTTCGCTTGCTTCTGGACGGTTTCGTCGCCTTGCGGGGTGTTGCGCACGGAGTTCATGACCATGCCGTCGTCTTCGTCGCCAGGGAAGTATAGCTTGAGTTCGGCATGAAGTGTATAATATCTGATTATTCATCGTTTTCTACATGCCAAAAAGCTCATTCCTACTCGTAATTCAAGTGGAAAGAGCTCTTGAAAGTTTATCAAGTGTTTGCATTGCTTAGCATTTGTTTGTAGGTTGTATTGTACGATCTTGTTATTGGAGTTGTAACCGGGTTTACACAAAATTTTAAACAAGGCCTTAGCATGTGATATCAGAAAAAAGAAGCTACATCGCGAAGTAATATGCATTTGTTGGAATTATTTACAGATCACTACATACTTATTCGCTTATTCGCATTTTTCTAACATCCATTCCCTTGCTTTTTCTGATTCCAACAATATTGGTTTCTCCGATGTACCAATATTTATACTCTCAATAAAGGCTTCTTCTATACCTTTAATATTTTTTAATGTTACTCCGTTTAACAATGTTTCTTTAAATGTCGAAACACTTATATCTACATTTTCTAGTCTTGCCCAACTAAAATCCGTTAAGTAGAACGATGCATTAATCAAATTACAATCTACTAAATATGCATTTCTAAATATTGCTTCCCAACAATCACCTTTACTAAATCTACTGTTTTTAATGACACAGTTAGAAAAATCTGTATATCTAAGATCTGATTTATAAAAATCGCATTTATCTAAATATGCATTTTTAAATGTTGACGAGGCTAATAATGATGTGTAAAAATCGATATTTTCCAGTTTGAGATCATCAAAAGTACACTCTATTAAATATGCTTGTTCAAGAAATGTATCGGATAAATCAAAACTTCTTAAGTCCACTTCATCTAACTTTAACATCTCACCTTCTTTACCAATTGTCTCAACCCACTTTTTATGCAAATCAAACATATTAAGAATATTTCTTTCTTCCATTTTCTCACTCCTTAAGGGTACCACAATATTCTATCTGCTATTCCTGCTTCATCAATTGCTTTCATCAGTTGTTCAATATGCTCAGGCACCATTTTTTTTGTATCAATAATTATGTTATATCATGGTGGTATCTGACCATAATCAACCTGTTCAATGTAACGCTAGTACGTTATTTAGGGTATGAAATTAAAGCATTTGATGTGCGTACAAATGAAATTGCGAAATCTTCATACGGGCATTACATAGGTTAGATGTGTTATTGGTTAAATGATGAGCTCATCCGGCACTAGGTGGCCCCACGGATTTATTCACATATACATCTCAGTTTGACAATTCTTTTTCAATATAAGGACGATCAAGTAAACTAAGTAGACTTGTGGTTAAATACTTCGCTTGATACTGGTCTAAAGCGTTATTGACAAATAGCTGACCATTCTCAATTCTAAGCAACTGAGCTGAACCATCTTCTAGAAATAATAGATTTCCATCAATATGTCTTATAAGCTTTCCCATAACTTTAAACAAAAGCTCTAGTCCTTGATAAAATGTATTACCAAACAATTGAATTCTGATGCATACATTAACATCTAAGTTATAATGCCTTCTAACAAAAACGATATCAGAGACATCTTCAATTTCAAGAGCCAATGAAAATAGCTCAGACCCGATAACTATTTCCTCATCGTTACAACTAAATGATGCCTTCTTGTTCGCAAACTCGGTAGTAAATCTTTCTAGCATCTCTCCTAATGAATTATTACCTACATTAGATCGTAAAAACAATTCATAGTCCATTCATTTCTATCCCCCAAATACCCTTGTAATTTCCCCATCTTTCACAATAAATAGTTCTTTTAAGTTCTTTAAATCACCGTTTGGATTTGCTTTTCTTAAAATCCCTTGAATAATTTCGGTCACTTTTTCAGAAGGGAATTGATCTAAATTAAGAACTATTCTTTCTGCTTGTGTTTTAGTCTTTTTGGTTATGTTTCTAAGAATGTTATCAACATTTGTTTCTATTGTTGGTGCATAACAATCAAATACTTTACCTTCAATAACGAAATCTGGATTTGACGACTCTTTTATTCCGTATCCATTACCACCGTTTACTTCATCTAGCATTTCAATGTCATATCCTTGATCTGCCATTAGATTGGCTGTTTCGCTCTCTTTCTTAATACCGTGTGAGTCACCTTTGGTATAGTTTCCTTTAGGTTTTCCACCTTTAGGTAGAGACGGTTCTGTTAGATTAACATCACCCGTCCCCTCAGCCCCTGCCTTTTCCTTCTCATAAGGCTGATTTTTATTAGCATCATTCCCCTTCTTATCAGTAACTGGCTCATCATGCTGAGAATGCCCGGAATCTCCGCTTGCCTTTCCTCCTTTTGGCGGCGTTGTTTCATGTGGAATGTCCTTA
>Ga0065721_10048864_pt1 | contig 68337 bp, 64 predicted proteins | sample Mesricmetagenome_FD_59108 | JGI IMG/M metagenome (GOLD analysis project Ga0065721, IMG submission 59108) | Mesophilic microbial community from rice straw/compost enrichment Sample: eDNA_1 v2 (version 2) | ecosystem: Engineered > Solid waste > Grass > Composting > Bioreactor | place: USA: Davis... | reverse complement strand
AATCCGGCGCCCGCCGGCTCGGCCCGGCGCCGCTTCAGGGCCAGCGCGTCGGATGACCAGTGCGCCGCCTCCGCCGGATCCTGGGCTTCCAGCGCCTGCACCAGCGCGTCGCGCACCCCGATGTGATCGGGGGCGAGTCGGGCGGAGCGGCGGAAGGCGCGCAGCGCCTCCTCATGCCCGGCGGTCTTGCTCAGCGCGATGCCGAGGTTGTGCAGGATGAAGGCGTCGCCGGGATGGAGCGCCAGCGCCCGGCGATAGCCGGCCACCGCCGTCCCGAACCGCCCGGAATCGAGCTGCGCCGTGGCCAGCAGAAAACGTAGTTCGGCGCTGTCCGGACGGATCAGCGCGGCCCGCCGGGCGTCGGCGAGCGCCGCCGCGTGATGGCCCCGCCGCAGGGCGTCCTCGGCCCGCCGCTGGAGCAGCAGGAGCAGCCGGTCCAGGGATTCCCCCCGTTCCGGCGTCAGGGCGCAGACATGTTCGAGAGCGGCGATGGCGGCCTTGCCGGCCGACGCGGTTTCGGCGTAATGCTCGGCCAGGGCCAGCAGGTCCCAGGCCTCAACGGCATCGGGGGCCAGCGCCAGGACGCGGCGCAGAGCGGTGCCGACGGCAGCCCAATCCTGTATGGCGGCCAGGGCCTTGGCGAGGTCGAACTGGCAGGCGGTGTTCCCGGCGTCCTCCCGGATGGCACGGGCGAACAGGCCGAGCGCCCGGTCGTAGCGGTCCGTCTGGCAGGCCAGCACGCCGGCCAGATGCAGGGTCGGCGCGTGTCGTGGAACCGCATCCAGGATGCGGCCATAAATCGTTTCCGCCTCCGCCAGACGACCGGACGCGTGATGATCGATGGCGATGGTCAGCGCCTCGTCGATCGTCGCCATGATGTCCCCTGTTGCGGATCACCCAGCGGCGAATGTAGCAAAGCGCCCTGATTTTACGCGCGGTTGTTTGTCACATCACAGAGATATTACCGTAATGCGAGCAAGTGCGTTCAACGGATCGCCGTCTTCACCGCCGAAACAGGCGGCGAAATCGCAGCATACCTCGCAGTTCGGCGACTTGCACAGGGTCAGCCCCTCGCGTTCGCACAAACTGCGGTAGAAGAACTTCTTCCACTTCATGTCGGCGCTGTTGCGCCGGACCAGTTCGGGGAAGTGGCGGCGGAACAGTGCGTTCAGCTCCTGCCGGTTGGCGAAGCCCATGTCCTGCCACAGGTGGTTCGGCTCCAGCGAGCGGCGGGCGACGATGGCGGCCAGCCATTCCTCTTCCTCGGCACCGCGGGCACGGTGGTCGAGCAGGAAGGCGCGCAGGTCCTCCTCCTCGATGGCGTCGTCGCCGGTGTCGTCGGTCAGTGTCGGGACCAGATCGGCCCGGTCCGGCGCGTGCCGTCCGATCAGCGCCGCGATCGCGTCCCGCCCCAAACCCAGCGCGTGGGACAGGGGGCGTTCCGGGTTCAGCGCCACCAGCGCGAGGATGCGCCCGAACAGCAGCCGGTCGAGCTGGTCACCCGTCAGCCGGTCGAGCGGCTGGGCGGGCGGAGCCACGGAAAGTTCGGCGACGGTCATGGTCGGCGCACCCCCACAGATGGGTCATAGGACGATCCGTATCCCCATCGTGGACCAAATTTCCGCAATCGCGAAATGGTTTTTGTGCGGTGCGTCAGGAACCGAGGATTTCCGCCGTGAACCGCTCGAAAAAGCCGTTGATGACCCGGTCGGCCTTGTCCCGGACCAGCTTCACCGCCATCCGCCCGACCGCACCGCCCAGCGCCGCCGCCAGCGTGTAGGTCAGGTGGGTGTGGCCCTCCACCTCCTCCAGCGTGATGCGCGCCTCGCCCTTCACCGCGCCGGCAAGGCCGCCGCTGCCCTCGGCGTACAGGATGTAGAAGCGCGGCGCCTCTTCCGGCGCCAGCCGCAGCCGGCCGGCGAAGCGCGCCTTCAGCGGCCCCACGGTGGCGCGCACGCGGGCGGCGTATTCCGTGGGCGACAGGCGGTCGATGTCCTCCAGCACGGGAATGCAGCGTTGCAGCACGACGGGATCGCAGAGCGCGGTGAACACCCGCTCCCGCTCCGCCGGAATCCGGTACTGGCCGCTTAATTCCATGGGGCACCTGTTGGAGGTCCGAACAGCAAAACCGATTTGGTATACCGGATGACCGGATCCAAGGCGCAAGGTTCCCCCGGCGCCCTCTATGGCAACTCAGGTGAGGCAATCATGCGACAGGGCATGCGACAGGCCGTCACGACGCTGACCATCCAGACTCACGGCCAAGGCCTCGTCGAGGTGACGGACCCGATCGCCCGCTGGGTGGGCGGGCAGGACATGCAGACGGGCCTGCTGACCGTCTTCTGCCGCCACACCTCAGCGTCGCTGGTCATCCAGGAGAACGCGGACCCCGACGTGCGCACCGACCTGGAGCGTTTCTTCAAGCGTCTGGTCGCGGAGGATCCGTCGCTCTACGACCACAGGCTGGAGGGGCCGGACGACATGCCGGCCCACATCCGCTCGGCCCTGACCACGGTGCAGCTGTCCATTCCCGTCACGGACGGGCGCATGGCGCTGGGCACGTGGCAGGGCGTCTACCTGTTCGAACACCGCGGCCACCCGCACAGCCGGCACCTCGTGCTGCACCTCCTGGGCGAGTAGCGGCGTTCCCGTCACCCGGTCACCCAGACTTGGTCACCCCGCCGCCTGGACGGGGCCGGAGGACTGGCGCAGGCGCTCCAGCAGCGACTTGGTGGCGAAGCCGTCCGGCACGGCGCCGATGGACTTCTGGAAGCGCCGCACGGCGGTGCGCGTGTTGGCGCCGACGATACCGTCCTGCGCGCCCGGATCCATGCCGACGGAGGCAAGGCGCTGCTGAAGCTCGATCCGCTCGTCGCGGCTCAGCGCCAGCTCGTTGCGCGGCCAACTGCCCTGCACGCCGGGGCGTCCGGCCAGCCGGTCGGCCAACAGCGCCACGGCCAGCGCGTAGCTGGTGGACGGGTTGTACTTCATGATCGCGCGGAAGTTCTCGCGCACCAGGAAGGCCGGCCCGGTGTGCCCGCCCAGCACCAGGATCGCGGCGTTGCCGTCGCCCGCCAGATCGCCGCCGTTCAACGGCCGCACACCCAGGCTCCGCCACTCCGACAGCGGCTTGGTGATGTTGTATTCCGCCTGATCGTAGGGGAAGCCGGCGGGCAGGCTGACCTCCTCGCCCCAACGCTCCCCGGCGCGCCAGCCGTTGGCCTGCACGAACTTGGCGGTGGAGGCAAAGACGTCCGGCAGGCTGCCCCAGATGTCGCGGCGGCCGTCGCCGTCCTCGTCCAGGGCGTGCTTCAGGAAGATGGTCGGCATGAACTGGGTCTGGCCCATGGCGCCGGCCCAGGACCCGCTCATCCGCTCCGGCGCGATGTCGCCGCTGTCCAGGATGCGCAGAGCGGCCAGCAGCTCCGTCCGGAAGTAGCTGGCGCGCCGCCCCTCGTAGGCCAACGTGGTCAGCGAGTCGAGCACGGCGAAGGACCCGGTGCTGCGCCCGTAGTCGGACTCAGCCCCCCAGTGGGCGACCAGCACCTCGGGCGACACGCCGGTGCGCTGGGCGATGCGCTGGAGCAGGGCGGCGTTCTCCTGAAGGCGCTGGCGGCCCTGCTGGACGCGGGTGTCGGACACCATGCTGTCCAGATACTGCCAGGGCTGGCGGGTGAATTCCGGCTGGGCGGAGTCCAGCTCCACCACGCGGTCGGACAGCTTCACCTGCGCGAAGGCGCGGTCGAAGGTCTGCGGGCGGATGCCCTGGTCCAGCGCCTCCGCCCGCAGGCCGCGCAGCCATTCCTGGTAGCTGACGCGCGGCTGGGGCTGCTGCGTCGCGGGCAGCGCCGCGGCGGACGATGCGGTGGCCGTGCTCAACTGGCTCGTGCTGGCGGCGACGGGCGGCGTGCCCGTCGTCTGGCAGCCGGCCAGGATCGTGGTGGCGAGCAGGAGACGGGCGGAAAAGGTCAACAGGGGGCGCATGCGCTCATCAACAGCAAGGTGGGAAAGCCGGGCTGGAGCCTAGGACGGACGGCCCTTCCACTCAACTGACAATCTATGGACGGGGCACCGGACAAGCCCTTGGAAAACGTGAACAAACCTTGAACAAGAGGCCCCAAATCCCCATATGGAGGCTACACCGGAAACAACGAGAAAGCCGCATTCGGCCGCGCCTTCGGGGCGCCGCCAGGAGGGTTCGCCATGCCGTATTTCCCCACCATCGACCTGACCCCGCAGGTGTCCCTGCTGCTGGCGCGGGGTGCGCTGCGCCTCAACCCCGGCCAGTGGGTGCGTGGCGAAAGGGGGCACGGCCGCTACCTGCGCACCGACCCGCGCAGCGGCACGACCTACGTCAGCTGGCTGCGTCCCGGCGACGATTGGGAAACCGCCGCCCAGCGCTTCCACCGCGCCTGCCAGAAGGGCTTCATCGGCAAATACCGCGCCAACTACGAGGCTGAAAAGGCCCGCCGCGAGATGGCCCGCCTGATCGCCGAGGCCGACCGCGCCGACCCGCCCGCCCCGGCCCGCAAGGAGCAGGACGAGCGGCAGCCAATGCTTCTGTAAACCGGGAACCGCTTCCCCCGGCGCGTGGTTTCCCCGTGACCAGCAACAAACCGCGCGTCCGGAGGAGTGCTCGTTTGGCCGAAGGGTCCACCAAGGTCGTCGTCGCCGCGCTGGCCGGCAATCTCGCCATCGCGGTGACGAAGTTCATCGCCAGCGCCCTGACCGGCAGCGCCGCGATGTTCAGCGAAGCGATCCACTCCGTGGTGGACAGCGGCAATCAGGTGCTTCTGCTCTACGGCATCCGCCGCTCGCGCCGGCCGGCGACGCCGGAGCATCCCTTCGGCTTCGGGCGCGAAGTCTATTTCTGGTCCTTCGTGGTCGCGGTGCTGCTGTTCGGCATCGGCGCTGGGCTGTCGCTGTACGACGGCTGGGTGGCGCTGCGCAATCCGAGGCCGGTGGAGACGCCCTGGGTCAACTTCACCGTGCTGGGCATCGCCTTCCTGTTCGAAGGCGCGTCCTGGTTGATCGCCCTGCGGGAGTTCCGCCGCTCCACCCGGGGCTTGCGCCTGCTGTCCGCGGTGCACCGGTCCAAGAACCCGTCCGTCTTCGTCGTGCTGTTCGAGGACAGCGCGGCGCTGGTCGGCCTAGTCCTTGCCGCGGCTGGCCTTGCCGCGGGGGAGATCACCGGGAACCCGGTGTACGATGCCTGGGCCTCGCTCGGCATCGGCACGGTGCTGGCGGTGGTCGCGGCGCTGCTGGCCTACGAGTCCAAGGGGCTGCTGATCGGCGAGGCGGCCGACCGCCGCGTCATCGAGGGCATCCGCCGCATCGTCGGGGAGGAGCCGCGGGTCAAGCGCACCATCGACGTGCTGACCATGCACCTCGGCCCCGACGACGTGCTGCTGAACATGTCGGCGGAGTTCCAAGACGAGCTGACCGCCGACGATGTGGAGGACACGATCTTTGCCCTGGAAGGCCGCATCCGCGGCCAGTTCCCCCAGGTCCGCCGCATCTTTGTGGAAGCGGAAGCCATGCGCCTGCGCCGCGACCGGCAGGCGGCGGCCGGCCCGGCTCCGCAGGCCCGTGCCGGATGATGGTAATGGACGTGCGGATCGGATGCGCCGGCTGGAGCATCCCGAAACTCTCCGCCCCGGCCTTCCCGGCGGAGGGTACGCATCTGGAGCGCTACGCCCGCGTCTTCCCCGCGGTGGAGGTCAACAGCAGCTTCTACCGCCCGCACAAGCCGGAGACCTGGGCGCGCTGGACCGACTCCACCCCGCCGGATTTCCGCTTCGCCGCCAAGCTTCCCCGCAGCATCACGCACGAGCGCCGGTTGAAAGACAGCACGGATCTGCTGGAGCGGTTCCTGTTCGAAGTCGGGCATCTCGGCGACCGTCTCGGCCCGCTGCTGGTGCAACTGCCGCCGACGCTGCGCTTCGACCCGGCCGTGGCAGAGCCCTTCTTCACCGCCCTGCGCGCCCGCTTCGGCGGGCTGGTCGTGTGCGAGCCGCGCCATCCGAGCTGGTTCGCGGAACAGCCGGAACGCCTGCTGATCGACCACGCCGTAGCCCGCGTCGCCGCCGATCCCGCCCCGGTGCCGGCAGCGGCGGAGCCCGCGGGCTGGGACGGCCTGCGATACTGGCGCCTGCACGGCTCCCCACACATGTACCGCAGCGCCTACGCGCTGGATGTGCTCGACCGGCTGGCGCGCCGCTTCCGCCAGGAGGCGCGGGAGAGGCCCGTCTGGTGCGTCTTCGACAACACCGCGGAGTTCCATGCGGTCGATGACGCCCTGACGATGATCCGTCGTTTGGATCCATCCGCAGGTGAGAGAGACAAGCGCACCGGCTGAGGACTATCCTTCCGGCGGGGAAAGCGCAGCCGGAGCGGTCAGTCATGGATTTCATCGTGCTGTTCCTGGTGGGCGCCGTCGTGGCGTACCGGTTCGACCGCCGGCTGAAGGCGCAGGCACGCGAAATCGTGCTGCTGCGGCAGGCGCTGGACCGGCTGTGCGGTGCCGGGCCGCCGGCCGCACCGGCCGTGGAGCCCGTCCCGGAAGCGGCCCCCATGATGCCCCCGGTGATGGCCCCCGTAATGACGGAGGCTCCGCCGGAACCGGAAACGCCGGTCCCACCCGCCGGCCCGCCACCCATGCCCGCACCGATGCCGGTGGCGCCGCGCTCCACGCTCCGCACGCTGGAGGAGGCGCTGGCCGGGCGATGGCTGATTTGGCTGGGCGGGGCGACGGTGGCGCTCGCCGCCGCCTTCTTCATCAAGATGTCGATGGAATACGGCTGGCTCGGGCCCGGTGTCCGGGTGACGATCGGGCTGCTGGGCGGCTTCGTGCTGATGGCCGGCGGGGAATGGCTGCGCCGGAAGACCGCCCCGCACATGCCGCCGGACCTGATCCGGCCCGACTACGTGCCGCCGGCCCTGACGGCGGCGGGGCTGTTCGCTGCCTTCGCCAGCGTCTACGGCGGCTATGCGCTGTACGACCTGTTCGCGCCGCTGATCGCCTTCGCGCTGCTCGCCGGGCTGGCGGTGCTGGCCATGGGGCTTTCGCTGCTGCAGGGACCCTACATCGCGGTGCTGGGGCTGCTGGGCGGCTTCACCACGCCCTTGCTGGTGGCTTCCACCGGGTCGTCGGCCTGGGGGCTGTTCGTCTATCTGCTGGCGCTGTCCGCGGCCGGCATGACGGTGGTGCTGTGGCGGGGCTGGCGCTGGCTCGGCCTCGGCACGCTGATCGGGGCGTCGCTGTGGGTGCCGGTCTGGTACGTCGACGGGTGGGAATCCGGCGATGCGCTGCCGGTCGGGCTCTACCTGCTGTTGACCACGGCGCTGTTCCTGATGCCCGCCGCCTTCGCCGCGCCGGAGCCATCCACGGAACCGCCATCGCTGCTCAGCCTCCGCCGCTGGAAGGAGCGGCCGCGGGCCGACCGGCTGGCGCTGACCGCCGCCGTGGTGATGGGCGTGCTGACCGCGCTGCTGACGTCGGTGGACGGGCACCGCGGCGTGTCGCTGGTCATGCTGGCGCTGTCCGGTGCCCTCTGCATGGTCATGGGCCGCCGGGTGGAGCGGCTGGCCGGGATCGCCTGGATCGGGGCACTGGCGGCGCTGGCCGCCTTCTCCAGCTGGACGGTCCCGCACTGGCCGCTGCCGCCGCCCGTCATGAACGCGGAGGGGCAGCCGGTCGTCCCGCTTCCCGGCGACACGCTGCCGGCCATGGCGGGGCGTTTCCTGTGGGCGGTGGCCGGCTTCGCCGCGCTGTACGGGATCGGGGGCTTCGCCGCGCTGTGGGGATCGGCGCGGGCGGCGCTGTGGTCGTCGCTGTCGGCCTGGATGCCAGTGGTCCTGCTGGCGCTGGCCTACTGGCGACTGGACCCGCCGCCGGGCGACACGCTGTGGCCGGTGGCGAGCCTGTCGCTGGCGGCGGTGCTGGTCGGTGCGGCCTCCACGCTCGCCCGCCGTCGGCACGAGCCCGGCATCGCCCTCGGGCTCGCCGCCTTCGCCGCCGGAGCGGTCGGTGCGCTCAGCCTCGGCGCCACCATGATGCTGCGCGAGGCGTGGCTGACGGTCGCGCTGGCCTTCCAGGTGCCCGTGCTGGCGTGGCTGGAGCAGCGCATGGAGCTGCGTTCCCTGCGCGCGGTGATCCTGCTGGTGGCGCTGGCGGTTCTGGCCCGGCTGGCGCTGAATCCGTTCGTGATCGAGTACCAGGACGGCGGGCTCGGCTGGATCCTCTACGGCTACGGGCTGCCCGCCGCGGGCTTCTTCCTGGCCGCGCGCTGGCTGCGCGCGGGCGGCGACGACAAGGTGGTCGCCCTGCTGGAGGCCGGCGCGCTGGTCTTCGCCACGCTGCTGGTCTCCCTGGAAATCCAGAACCTGACGCGCGGAACGTTGCAGGAGCCGCCGGACACCCTGCGGGAGGTGGCGCTGCACACGCTGGCGTGGCTGGTGCTGGCTCTTCTGCTGACCGCCGACCGGCGCTGGAGCCTCCGCCCCGTGGCGGTCTGGGGCCGGCGCATCCTGGCGGCGCTGGCGGCGGTGCAGGCGGTGGCGCTGCACCTGCTGATCCTGAACCCGCTGTGGAGCGGGGAGGGGGTGGGCTTCTGGCCGGTGGTCAACACGCTGCTGCTGGCCTACGGGCTGCCCGGCCTGCTGGGGCTGCTGTACCTGCGGGTCGAATCCCTGCCGGACTGGCTGCGGCACTGGGGCGCCCTGGTCCCGCTGGCCCTGTTCGGCACGAACCTCGCGCTGGAAATCCGCCACGCCTTCCAGGGGACGGTGCTGTCCGGCCCGACCCTGTCGGACGCGGAATGGTACGCCTACTCCGCCGGGTTCCTGGTTTTGGCGGTGCTGCTGCTGGTGCTGGCGTTGCGGCATGGCCTGGGGTGGCTGCGGCACGCGGCATTGGCACTGATGCTGGCTGTGGTGGCGAAGGTGTTCCTCAGCGACATGGCGCAGCTCGGCGGGCTGTACCGCGTCGCGTCCTTCCTGGGGCTGGGCCTGAGCCTGATCGGCGTCGGCTATCTCTACCGCCGCCTGCAAGGCCCCACGCCGCCGCTTCCGCCGCCCGCCGCACCATCGCCTGAGCAAACTGTTTGATGGCGGAACAGCCCGGTTGACAGGCGCCGTCCGGCGGGGTTCCGATATCGGGGCAAAAAGAGCTGAAACCACAATCGGGAGGAAACGCTGCCATGATGTCGTCCATCGCCCATCCCATCCTGCCCGACGGCGACACCGGCTTCACGGTGGAGGCCGCGTCGATGAAGTTCGGCCGCGGTGTGCTGGCGGAACTCGGCAACGACGCCAAGGCGATGGGCATGCGCCGCGTGGCGCTGTTCACCGATCCCATCGTGGCGACCATCGCCCCGTTCCGCGCGGCGCTCGATTCGCTGAAGGCCGCGGGGCTGGACGTGGTGGTCTACGACCAGTGCAAGGTGGAGCCGACCAGCGCCTCCTTCCTGGAGGCGGCGGCCTTCGCGCGGGACGGCGGGTTCGACGGCTACATCTCCATCGGCGGCGGATCGGTGATCGACACGGCCAAGGCGGCCAACCTCTACGCCACACACCCGGCGGACTTCCTGGCCTACGTCAACAAGCCGCTGGGGGAGGGCCGCCCCGTGCCCGGCCCGGTCAAGCCGCACATCGCCTGCCCGACGACCTGCGGGACCGGCAGCGAGACGACCGGCGTCGCCATCTTCGACCATGTCGAGAAACAGGTGAAGACCGGCATCTCCTCCCGCTACCTGCGGCCGAACCTCGCGGTCGTGGACCCGGCGACCATCGACAGCCTGCCGCCCGGCGTCATCGCCTCCACCGGCTTCGACGTGCTGACCCATGCGATCGAAAGCCACACGGCGCGCCCCTACCGCTCCCGCCCCCGGCCCGACGCGGCGAACCCGCGCCCGCCCTACCAGGGCGCCAACCCGTGGTCGGACATCGGCAGCCTCCAGGCCATCCGTCTCGGCGGCACCTACCTGGAACGCGCGGTCAACGACCCGGCGGACGAGGAGGCGCGCGACGCCCTGATGTTCGCGGCGACGCTGGCCGGCCTCGCCTTCGGGAACGCCGGCGTGCACATCCCGCACGCCATGTCCTACTCCGTCGCCGGCATGAACCACAGCTTCACGGCACTCGGCTACGAGAAGGCCAACCCGATGGTGCCGCACGGCATCTCGGTCGTGCTGAACGCCCCGGCGGCCTTCCGCTTCACCGGCCCCGCCGCCCCGGAACGCCACCTCCGCGCCGCCGAGGCGCTGGGGGCGGAGGTGCGCGACGTCTCCCCCGCCGACGGCGGGGCGATCCTGGCCGCCCGGCTGATCTCCATGATGCGGGCCACCCACCTGCCGAATGGCCTTTCCGCCCTCGGCTACGGCGAGGCGGACATTCCCGGCCTCGTCCGGGGCGCCATGGCCCAGCAGCGCCTGCTGACCATCGCTCCGCGCCCGGTGACTGAGGACGACCTGCGCGGCCTGTATGCCGACGCGATGAAGTACTGGTGAACATGTTTTGCCCGTCATCCCCGCCGTCGCGGGGGTGACGGGACCCTGGAATGGATACACCGCCCGCGGCGGCTCATTTCGGGGGAGGGAAGTGGGCACCCCCTACGCGCCACCCCCGATTTCGGAACACCGCAGCACACACCTCGTTTTCCGGTCAAATGCCGCGCAAGCGGCGTCTCGGAGCCGAGGGAACGATGACGGGAAGATCCGTGCGTGTGGCAATCGTCGGAGTTGGGAATTGCGCGTCGTCGCTGGTCCAGGGCGTGCGGTATTATCGCGAGGCCCCCGAAGACGCTGACGTCCCCGGCCTGATGCATGTCCGGCTCGGCGACTATCACGTCGGCGACATCACCTTTTCGGCCGCGTTCGACGTCTCGGCGGCCAAGGTTGGCCGCGACCTATCGGAGGCCATCGCAGCCCCGCCCAACAACACCATCCGCTTTGCCGACGTGCCGCACCTCGGCGTGCCGGTGCACCGTGGGCCGACGCTGGACGGGCTCGGCCGCTACCTGACCGGGGTGGTGACGGAATCCGACGCGCCGGCCGACGACGTGACCGCCATCCTGAAGCGCAGCAAGACCGACGTGCTGGTCTCCTACCTGCCCGTAGGGTCGGAAGAGGCGACGCGCTGGTACGCCGAACGCGCGCTGGAGGCCGGCTGCGCCTTCGTCAATTGCATTCCGGTCTTCATCGCCTCCGATCCGGACTGGGCGCGCCGCTTCACGGAAAAGGGCGTGCCCATCATAGGCGACGACATCAAGTCCCAGGTCGGCGCCACCATCATCCACCGCGTGCTCGCCAACCTGTTCCGGGAGCGCGGCGTGCTGCTGGAGCGCACGTACCAGCTGAACTTCGGCGGCAACACCGACTTCCTGAACATGCTGGAGCGGGAACGGCTGGAGTCCAAGAAGCTGTCCAAGACCCGCGCGGTGACCAGCCAGCTTGGCCACGCCATGGACGCGGGCGACTGCCACATCGGCCCCAGCGACCATGTGCCCTGGCTGGAAGACCGCAAGTTCTGCCACATCCGCATGGAGGGGAAGTCCTTCGGCGGCACGCCCCTGAACGTGGAACTGAAGCTGGAGGTGTGGGACAGCCCGAACTCTGCCGGGGTGGTCATCGACGCGGTGCGCTGCGCCAAGCTGGCGCTGGACCGCGGCATCGGCGGGCCGCTGGAAGGGCCAAGCTCCTACTTCATGAAGTCGCCGCCCGTGCAGTTCACCGACAACGAGGCGCACCTGCGGACGGAGCGCTTCATCGCGTCGGGGGATCCCTGCTGACGGAGACGGGGCTATGACCCTGCTCTACCTCGTCCGCCACGCCGACCACGAATTTGTCGGCCGGGGCCTCGCTGGCCGCCTGGATACGCCGCTGAACGCGGACGGGTGCGCGCAAGCCGACCGGCTGGCCCGCTGGTTCGCGCGGGAGCGGGTAACGGCGCTGTGGTCCAGCCCGCTGCCGCGAACGCGGCAGACGGCGGAGCCGATCGCCCACGCGCTGAACCTGCCGGTCCACACCGCCGACGAGCTTCTGGAGGTGGACTTCGGCGCCTGGACCGGCCGCGATTTCGCCGATCTCGACGGCGATCCCCTCTGGCGCCACTGGAACGGTGCCCGCAGCCTCGCCCGTGTGCCGGGCGGAGAGAGCATCGCGGAGGTGCAGACGCGCATGGTCGGTTTCATCAACCGCCTGTGCGCCGACGATCCCGAGGGCAATATTGTTCTGGTCAGCCACGGCGACCCGATCCGGGCCGCCATCGCCTACTACCTCGGGGTACCTGTCGATTTGTTTCTGCGGATCGAGGTTTCTCCGGCCTCAATCTCTGTTCTAGCCATCGACGGCTGGACCCCGCGGGTCCTGCGCCTCAACGGCGCAGTCGGCAATGGCAACATGGGCGACAGTGGCAACATGGGCGACGACGGGAGCATGGCGCCGGCATCATGAAAATCGTCATCTTCGGACTCACCATCAGCTCCTCCTGGGGCAACGGGCACGCCACGCTGTGGCGCGGGTTGGTCAAGGCGCTGGTGCGTCGCGGCAACCACGTCGTCTTCTTCGAGCGCGACGTGCCCTATTATGCGGAGCACCGCGACCTGTGGGAGATCCCCGGCGGGGAACTGGTGCTCTATTCCGACTGGGACAGCATCGCGGCGGAGGCGACGCGCCACGCGGACGAGGCGGACGTGGCCATGGTCACCTCCTACTGTCCCGACGGCGCCGTGGCCTCGCACATGGTGCTGGGCTCCAAGGCGCAGCGGACGGTCTTCTACGACCTCGACACGCCGGTCACGCTGGCCCGGCTGGAGGCGGGGGAGCGGCCCGACTATCTCCCGCCGGAGGGGCTGGGCGGTTTCGACACCGTGCTCAGCTACACCGGCGGGCAAGCGCTGGAGGAGCTGAAGACGCGCCTCGGCGCGCGGCACGTCGCCCCGCTCTACGGCTGGGTGGATCCGGAGGTGCACCGACCGGTCGACCCGGTGCAGACCTACCTGGGCGACCTGTCCTACCTCGGCACCTACGCGGCGGACCGGCAGGCGACGCTGGAAAAGCTGTTCATCGAGCCGGCGCGGCGGCTGCCCCGGCGGCGCTTCGTCATCGGCGGGGCGCAGTATCCGGACAGCTTCCCCTGGACCAGCAACATCTACTTCGTGCAGCACCTGCCGCCGGCCGAACACCCGGCCTTCTTCTGCTCCTCCACCCTGACGCTGAACGTCACGCGCGATGCGATGAAGCGCATGGGCTGGTGCCCGTCCGGCCGCCTGTTCGAGGCGGCGGCCTGCGGCGTGCCGCTGATCTCCGATCACTGGGAAGGGCTGGAGGCCTTCTTCGAGCCGGGCCGCGACATCCTGGTCGCCCGGGAGACCGACGACGTGACCACGGCCATGATGCTGCCGCGCGACCACCTCGCCACGCTGGCCCGCCGCGCGCGGGAGCGCACGCTGGAGGAGCACACGGCGGAACGGCGCGTGCGCGAGTTGCGATCCATCCTGGACATCAAGGGCGGCGGGGACGACTGACTCCACTTGGGGCCCGCCGGGTGTCCCCCTCCGCACTTGGGAAAGGAGACATCCGGAACGGGCTGGGACGCCGTTACGGACGGCTGGGGTACAGGCCGTTGGCGACGATGCAGACGGTCTGGCCGATGCCCGGAGACTGCGTGGAGACCTTTTGGGTCGCGTTGCCTGCCGCAGGGGCGACCGCCACGGTGCCGCCGGTGATTCCGGTGTTGGGAACGGTGATCGTCCCCGAGGCTGTGCCGAGGGCTTTCGCACCGGTGCCCGGACCCGTCGTGTTGTACGGACCGGTCAGAGCAGCGCCGGACCCGTTTTCGCTGAAATCAAGCCCTCCGAGATAGACGTTGCCCGAGGTCGGCGCGGACACGGGGTTGCCGCCGTTGGTGACGGGCATGTTCACGGTGCCGGTGAAGGGGACGTTGGTCGAGCCGCCGGAACCGCCGCCCGTGCCGGTGAAGGTGGCGGCGTGGGTGTGCGGCTGAAGCGGCACCTGCGCCGCCGACAGCAACAGCTCCTGCTGGCCGACCTTCGCGCCGAGGGCGACGTTCGTCAGGCCGGTGCCGATGCCGGTGCCGATGACGGAGCGCCCGCGCAAATCGGGAATGGCGAAGTTGGACGAGTTGTCGCCGCCGTACCGGAATCCGATCAGGGAGAACAGCGCCTGGTACTCCCGGACCGCCAGTGTGCGGCCATCGGCCGGCAGATAGTTGCGGGGGCACCAGTCGAACGCGAAGGTGCAGACTGTGCCGATGTACGCCTCGTCGTTGCAGGCGGCGGCCGGCGTGCTGAACAGAGCCAGGCTGCTCGCCATCGCAAGGGCGGCGGGGAGGAGGATCTTGCGCATGTTGTGTCCTTGCCCGTTGGAAATGATTGGAGCCTATGCATTGGTTGTCATACCGATGCATGATATTCGTATCTGGCGTATAGATTTTTTCATATATCGCAACGATTATTAAACGACAATTTATACAAATTTTATTACGAAAGAATTTTCGGCATTTCGCAATTTCGAATTGAATTTTCGCAAGACGAAGGGAAGCGGGGCAGGCGCCGTTGCGGCATGCCCTTGGGGCACCCCCTACGCGTGGCCCGCGTGCCCGGAACTCCACCCGACACGTCTCGTTGTTCCGAAGGGTTATCAAGGGCGGAGGCAACGACCGAGCATGTGGGGCATCATCCCGGCCGCGGGCAGCGGCACGCGCATCCAGCCGCTTGCCTTTTCGAAGGAACTGCTGCCGGTCGGCAGCCGTCTGGACGGTGGGACCGAGCGTCCCCGCGCGGTCAGTGAATATCTGGTGGACCGCATGGTGAAGGGCGGGGCGGACAAGATCGCCTTCGTCATCTCGCCGGGCAAGTTCGACATCCTGCAATATTACGGGGGGGAGGTGGACGGCGCCGCCGTCGCCTATGTGGTGCAGCCGCGGCCGGGCGGCCTGTGCGACGCCATCTTCCGTGCCCGCCACCTGATCCACCCGTCGGACCCCGTCATGATCGGCCTGCCCGACACGGTGTGGTTCCCCGATGACGCGCTGGCGGAATTGCCCGACGACAAGCTATCCTTCCTGCTCTTCCCCGTGGAGCAGCCGGAGTTGTTCGACGCGGTGGTGACCGATGAGCGGTCCCGCGTGCTGGAGATCCAGGTGAAGAGCCCGCAGGCCTCCACCCGTTGGATCTGGGGCGCCTTCAAGATGCCGGGGGCCGTGCTGCACGACCTGCACGCCCTGTGGCAGGCGCGGGAGTGCCAGGACGAATACATGGGCACCCTGATCAACGCCTGGATCGCTGAGGGCGGGGAGGCCGTGGGCGTGCGGGCCGGCACCTCCTACGTCGATGTCGGGACCGTGCGCGGCTACCGCGCCGCGCTGAACCTGCTGAGCGACGGGCTGATGAACGGCACTGCCCAGCAGGCCGCGGAGTAACGAGCATGGAGGCGCAGCATTTGACCCCCGACCTGATCGAACGCCGTGTCCGCGAGCTTGGCCGCTGGTTCCACAACATCGACCTGAAGGGCGTGCGGACGGCGCCCGACCATTTCCTCGGCGACTATCCGGCCATCAAGTGGCGGCGCTTTGCCCACGCCATCCCGGAGGATCTGTCCGGCAAGACCGTGCTGGACATCGGCTGCAACGGCGGCTTCTACGCCATCGAGATGAAGCGGCGCGGCGCCGACCGCGTGGTCGCGGTCGATTTCGACGACGTCTACCTGAACCAGGCCCGCTTCGCGGCCGAGGTCATGGGCGCCGACATCGAGTTCCGCAAGCTGTCCGTCTACGACGTGGCTCTCCTGAAGGAGAAGTTCGACGTCGTGCTCTTCATGGGGGTGTTCTACCACCTGCGCCATCCCCTGTTGGCGCTGGACCTTATTTGGGAGCACGTCGCGAAAGACATCCTGGTCTTCCAGTCCATGTTGCGCGGTCCGGACGTCGTTTTGCCGGTGCAGGACGACTATCCCTTCAGCGAGGCGGAGCACTTCGAACGCCCCGGTTACCCGCGGATGGTTTTCGTAGAAAACAAATACAGCAACGACGAGACGAACTGGTGGATCCCGAATCGCGCGGGTATGGAGGCCATGCTGCGCTCTTCCGGCTTCACCATCTTGGAGCATCCGGAAGAGGAGGTCTTCGTGTGCCGCCGCGGTGCGCGGTCGGAGTTCGTGGACACCGTGCACCCGGCGCGCGGGTGAAGGGTTAGGCCAAAAAAATATCCAAAATTCACATATAGGGACGAGGCATGATCGAAGCGGTGATGCTCTGGAACGAGCCGAACAACAAATCCCATTGGGACTTTCAGATCGACCCGGACTGGAGCCAATTCGCCGACATGGTGATCGGCGCCGCCGACGCGATCGCAAGGGTCAACCCGCACCTGCCGAAGGTGCTGGGCGGCATTTCCCCCATCGATCCGGCCTTCATGACCAACATGAAGGACCGCGGCGTGCTCGACCAGCTGGACGCGGTCGCGGTGCACGGCTTTCCGCTGGACTGGAACCACTGGCAGATCAACGACTGGCCTGACAAGCTGAAGGAAATCCAGGCGGTCACCGACCTGCCGGTGTGGGTGTCCGAGGTCGGCGTCTCCACCTTCGGGGCGGAGGAGGTGCAGGTTTTCGGGCTGGAGCGCACCGCCGAGCTGCTGCGCGGCCGTGCTCCGCGCGTCCACTGGTACAGTCTGTTCGACCTGCCGCGCGCCTGGCCCGCCACCACCCGCCACCGTGAGGCGGAGGGGTCGTCCTACTACCGCCACTTCTACATGGGCCTCGTCCGCGAGGACGGCACGGAGAAGCCGGCCTACGACCATTTCCGCAAGGTCGCGCCGGACTTCGGCCTGTGTCAGTGGTTCCACTTCCAGGACCATCGGCTGGACGAGGGCGTGCGGCGCATGAAGGACCTGGGCGTCACCTACCTGCGCACCGGGCTCAGCTGGGCCGACAGCTACCGCGACGGCGCGCTGGACTGGTTCGACCGCCAGATGGACGCGCTGGCCGACTTCAACGTCACCGTCACCTTCTGCTTCACCCCCGAACACCGGGGAATCGAGCCCCACCACACCAGCCCCCCGCAGGTGAAGGAGGAGTTCGCGCAGTTCTGCGCCGACATGGTGCGGCGCTACGCGCCGGCCCCCGTCAACGCCGTTGCGGAGTGAAGGCATGGCGCTGTTATCCGAACCGGAGGCCACGCGATGGAACTGACTGTCCTCAGCGTCGCCTCACCCTTCACAGTCCTCGGCCTGGAGAGCGGCCCGGAGAACGAGAGTGCCGCCGGGCAGGTGGTGTCCGCCGTCGACGCCGCGCTGGTGCGCGCCGGCCACCGGTCGCTGGTCGTGGCGCCGGAGGGCTCCGCCGTTGCCGGCACGCTCCTCTCTCTGCCGCGCGTCCTTGGTAGCCAGCAGGGCGGCGTGCCCGATGCCCGTGCCCGGGCCGCGGTGATGCGCCGCGTCGCCGCCATGGTGGCCGCCGCGGTGGACGAGCATGGGGTGGACGTCGTCCATCTGCACGTCGACGACTTCACCGCCGTGCTGCCGCCGCCCGGCCTGCCGGTCCTCGTGACCCTGTACGAGTCGCTGGACCGCTACCCGGCCGAAGCCCTGAGGCCGTCCCGTCCGAACACGCATCTGCTGGGCGTTTCCGCAGCGCAGACGCGGTCCGCACCGCCGGGCGTGGCGCTGCTGCCGCCGGTCGAGGTCGGCGTACCGGTGGACCGGCTGCACATCCGCGTGCCGAAGCGCCGCTTCGCCGTGTGCATGGGCTCCATCGAGCGGGCCAACGGCTTCCACATCGCGCTCGACGCCGCGCGGGAGATCGACATCCAGCTCCTGCTGGGCGGAGAACTGTCGCGCAGCCCGGACGAGCAGGCCTATCTTCAGGAGGAAATCCGGCCCCGCCTGGACACCAAGCGCCGCTTCCTCGGGCTGGTCGGCTTCGGGCGCAAGCGTTGGATGCTGGGGGCTGCGCGTTGCCTTTTGGCGCCCAGCCTGACGCCGGAGATCACCGCCTTGCCCGCGCTGGAGGCGCTGGCCTGCGGTACGCCGGTGGTCGCCTTCCCGGCCGGTGCGTTGGCCGACATCGTGGAGCCGGGAGTGACCGGCTATCTGGTGAAGGACGCCGCCGAGATGGCACAGGCCATCGAAGCCTGCGAAACGCTCGACCCCGACGCCTGCCGCGCCGTCGCCCGCGCCCGCTATTCCCTGGACGGCACGGCGGAGCGTTACCTGACGCTCTATGACGACATTCTCATGGGAAAGGAGCGAGCGGCTGGGGTGGCGTGAGTACGGTGTGATTCTGGAGTTGCGGGCAAATATTCACGCCGATGACACGGACTTCAACGCGGATATCATGGATGATTATTACTGGGTATCAGTGAAATTAATAAAATTCCGTGTCATCCGTGCATAAATCCGTGTCATCCGTGTAAACCGTGTGCTCCGTTCCACGGTCTACAGCCCAATCGCTACTCATCCCCCATACAGCTTCGCCATCAGCACATGGTCCGCGAAGCGGCCATCGATCAGGGCGTGCCGGAGGGCGACGGCCTCTTCCTGAAAGCCACGGGCGGTGTAGAAGCGGCGCGCGCGGATGTTGTGGCCGAAGACCCACAACGCCAGACGGTGGAGCCCGCGGGACTGCACCCAGGCTTCCGCCGCTTCCATCAGGCGACTGCCGACCCCGCTGGCCCAATATTCCCGGCGCACCGCCAGCCCCAGGCTGGCTTCATGAGCGATGCGGGTGTAGGGGCCGGTCCACAGCGACAGCGTTCCGGCGATGCAGCCGTCCGCCACGGCGAGCAGGGTTGCGGTCCGGTCGCCGATCCGCTGGTCGGCCAGGAAGCGGCGCGCGGCGGCGACGTCCGGCAGGGATTCGGCGGCGGTGCGCAGCAGGAAATGCGTCTCGCTCCGCACTGCCTGGTCGTAAGCGAAGTAGGCCGCGGCATCGGCGGGCGTGGCCGGGCGGATCTCCAGCCCGTCGAGCGGGGTCGATGGCAGGGCGTCGAGGGTCAGGTCCGGCCAGTCCGGAATGTCCGCCCCGCCGATCAGCTTTCCCATCAGCCGCTCGTTCCGCCACGCTCCCTTGACGCGCAGGGCGTCGCGCATGACGCCCTCGTCCTGGAAAGCCAGCCGGTCGTACAGCGCGCGGGCGCGCGTGTTCTCCTCGGCGACGGTCAGTTCCAGGCGGTGCGTGCCGATGCGTCGCGCCCAGGCTTCCGCCGCTTCGAACAGCGCGGTCGCGACGCCGTGCCCGCTCCAACCCCGCAGCACACCGACGGCGAGCGTCGCCACCCCGCGGTTGCGCCGGAAGCGTCCGCCATGGGCGCTGAGATAGCCGACGAGCGCACCGTCGACCTCCGCCACGAAAATGGTGGAATTGCCGCTGGCCAGAAAGGAATCGAGATCGCGCGCCCAGATCGGCCGCTCGCCGGGTTCCCGCAGCAGAAAATCGGTTTCGGAATCCACCCGCGCCACGAGGGCGAGCAGCGCGTGCCGTTCGCTGGGGTGGGTTTCGCGGATGGTCGGGACGGCGCTCATGCCCCTCAGCTTAAGCGTGTGCGGGGGTGATGGCAAAGCCCCTGAGAACAACGGAGAGATTGTCCGGGGTCGGGCACGCGGCTATCGTCGCGGCTCCGTTTCCTTGGAGCCATCATGCCCACCGTGACCATCCGTCCGGCCGTCGAGGCCGACTGCGCCACCATCCTGCGTTTCGTCAAGGAACTGGCCGAGTTCGAACGCGAACCCGACGCCGTCAAGGCGACCGAGGAGGATTTCCGGCGGGATGGCTGGGGCGACCGCCCGGTGTTCGAGGCGCTGATTGCCGAACTGGACGGCGCGCCGGTCGGCTTCGCCCTGTGCTTCCGCAACTATTCGACCTGGGAAGGGCGGCCGGGAATTTTCGTGGAGGATCTGTATGTGACGCCCGAGGCGCGGCGTTACGGCGTCGGACGCAAGCTGCTGATCACGATCGCGAAGCGCGCGGTGGAGCAGGGCTATCGGCGCGTGGACCTCAGCGTTCTGAACTGGAACCCGGCGCGCGACTTCTACCACCGCATCGGCTTCCAGCACATGGAGGAGTGGCTTCCCTACCGCCTCACCGGCGAGGCGCTGACGGCGCTCGCCGAACAGGCCGGGGGCTGACAGTCATCGGGGAAGTTGGGCCGCCGGGGTGGCCCAACTCGCCATCGCCGCCACTCATCTAAACTCGGAACCAGTTTTCTCAGGCGGCCTTCGCCATCGACGCGGCGTTCAGCAGTTCCAGATAGCCCGCGCGCTCTTCGCGCAGCGTGGCGAGCAGGTCGTACAGGCTTTCGCGGACGAAGGCGTCGCCCTGCGCGTCGATCTTGTTCTGCGTCAGCTGAATGAATTCATCGACCAGGGCGATATGAACACGAGAGGAAGAGGTAACCTTTTCGGAGGCGGTGGCGATGATCATTTCAAAAACTCCGCTTGGTCTTGTGTGTTCGTGATGGGTGCATTTCGCCACAGCCCGGTTAACGACTTACTAACAAGACCCTGGAGCGGCCTGTGTCTTGAGGGGTAATACTTTGCCCCGGACACCGCTCAGCGAATTACCCCTAAGTATTACCTCTTTCCTTTAGGGCGCTGCATTTCATCAGGCGGCGCGGGCGATCCGCGCGATGGCGCGGTCCATGCTGTCCGCGCGCTCGATCGCGCGGGCGACCAGATCGTCGAACAGGTCGTTGACGAGGCTCGCCATCCGCACGGGCGCGCCGGCTGGCTGCGGCCCTTCCATCAGCAGGGAGCCTTCCTCCCCCGGCCCGACGATGCGCCAGCCCTGCGCCTTCATCTCCGTGACGCGCTTCTTGGAAATGAACGCGCGCACGTGGTCCGCTGCGACCTCGCCCATTCGATTCTCCCACGGCCAGAGTGTTTGCCAGAATGTCTGTGGATCGGACGGTAACGCAGAGCAGCGAACATAACAAGAACAAAATGCCCGACGAGGCATGGAATGCCTGAATTGCGCGGCGTTCCTGCGGCTGGCCCCTTGTCGAAGGCACCGTTCCGGAAAAAATACGCTGTTCGGAACGATGCTTAACCCAAGAGGACAGGCCATGACCGGCAAGACCGGTGTGCGCACCGAAACCGACAGCTTTGGTCCGATCGACGTCCCCGCCGACCGGTATTGGGGCGCGCAGACTCAGCGCTCGCTGCAGAACTTCCGCATCGGCGGGGAGCGCATGCCGGCCCCGCTGGTGCGCGCGCTGGGCATCCAGAAGAAGGCGTCGGCGCTGGCCAACATGGCGCTGGGCGTGCTCGACCAGCGGCTGGGCCGCGCCATCGTCGAGGCGGCGGAGGAGGTGATCGAGGGCACGCTGGCCGACCACTTCCCGCTGGTGGTCTGGCAGACCGGCTCCGGCACCCAGACGAACATGAACGCCAACGAGGTCATCTCCAACCGCGCCATCGAAAAGCTGGGCGGCGAGATGGGCTCCAAGAAGCCGGTCCACCCCAACGACCACGTCAACATGGGGCAGTCGTCCAACGACAGCTTCCCCACGGCGATGCACATCGCCGCGGCCGAGCAGATCCATCACGAGCTTCTGCCGGCGCTGGAGCACCTGCACGCGGCCTTGGCCGCGAAGGCCGAGGCCTTCAAGGACATCGTGAAGATCGGGCGCACCCACCTTCAGGACGCCACGCCGCTGACGCTGGGGCAGGAGTTCTCCGGCTACGCCGCGCAGATCCGCTATGGGATCGAGCGGGTGAAGGCCACCCTGCCGCAGCTCTACCGGCTGGCCCAGGGCGGCACGGCGGTTGGCACCGGGCTGAACGCCAAGGCCGGTTTCGCGGAAGCCTTCGCGGAGGAGGCCGCGCGAATCACCGGTCTGCCCTTCGTCACCGCGGAGAACAAGTTCGAGGCGCTGGCCACCCACGACGCGCTGGTGGACGTGCACGGCAGCCTGAACACGCTGGCCGTGTCGCTGATGAAGATCGCCAACGACATCCGCCTCCTGGGCTCCGGCCCGCGCTGCGGCATCGGGGAAATCTCCCTGCCGGAGAACGAACCCGGCTCCTCCATCATGCCCGGCAAGGTGAACCCCACTCAGTCGGAGGCGATGACCATGGTCTGCGCCCAGGTCATGGGCAACCACACCACGGTCAGCATCGCCGGCGCCAACGGCCATTTCGAGCTGAACGTCTTCAAGCCGGTGATCGCCTTCAACGTCCTGCAATCGATCCGCCTGCTGGCCGACGCCTGCGTCAGCTTCACCGACAACGCCGTGGTGGGAATCGAGGCGAACCGCGAGCGCATCGATCAGCTGCTGAACGAAAGCCTGATGCTGGTCACCGCGCTGAACCCGCACATCGGCTACGACCACGCCGCCAAGATCGCCAAGAAGGCCCACAAGGAAGGCACCACCCTGAAGCAGGCGGGCATCGCACTGGGCCTTCTGACGGAGGAGCAGTTCGACCAGTGGGTCAAGCCGGAGACGATGGTGAAGCCGCGGTGATCGCCGCTCCGCATGCCGAGGAACCCTCTCCCCCTGGGGAGAGGGCAGGGTGAGGGGGTTCAGGCATGGCGGGACGTCCGGCAAAAGTGCATCCCCCTTTTCCCAACCCTCTCCCCAGAGGGGAGAGGGGGTGTAAAGTGTTCCGATGAAGAAGCGCTCGGTCCTCATCGCCGGTCACCCGACCAGCGTCTCCCTGGAAGAGGAATTCTGGGAGGCGCTGAAGGGAATCGCGCAGGCGCGCGGCGCGTCTGTGAACGCGCTGATCGAGCAGATCGACTCGACGCGGACCGGCAATTTGTCCAGTGCCATCCGTGTGTTCGTCCTGAACGCCGTGCAGGGCAGGGCATAGGCGATCGGGGTGCGGACGGAGCATCCGGCAGGCGTTCGTTCCTGGACAGGCGGGCGGGTCCCGGACTACACCGGTTGCGGATTCACCGTTCGCCCGAGTGTCTGTCCGTGCCCGCTGAAATCTCCCCGCTCGATGCCGTTGCCTTCCTGTGGTTCATGGCCTGTTGGGTCGGCTTTGCGGTGATCCAGGACCATCTGCTGAAGGGGCGGGTGGTCAACCAGCATCTGAAGATCGTCCGCCGCCACTGGATGGAACGGATGCTGGACCGCGAGAACCGCATCATGGATGCGCAACTCATCGGCCACACGATGCAAAGCTGCACCTTCTTCGCCAGCACGAACATGCTGGTGCTGGCGGGCCTGATCGGCGCATTGGGGGCTGTGGAACACGCGCACGACGTCGTCCGCACGCTGTCCTTCACAGTGCGGACATCGCGGGAGTTCTTCGAACTGAAGATGCTGCTGCTCATCGGCATCTTCACCTTCGGCTTCTTCAAGTTCACCTGGGCGTTGCGCCAGTACAATTACTGCTGCGCCCTGATCGGCTCGGCCCCGCTGCCGCCGGTGCCCGAACCAGAGCGCAAGGCGATGGCGGAGACCATCGCGTCGGCCATGACGCTGGCGATCGGCGCGCTGAACGGCGGCATGCGCGCCTATTATTTCGCGCTGGCGGCCCTCGCCTGGCTGCTCGGGCCGTGGCTCTTCATCGTGGCGACCGCCGCCGTGATCATCGTGCTGACCCGCCGCCAGGGTTTCTCCGCCACGGAGAAGGTCATTCGAGTGCAGGTGGATGCCCTGGAAAAAAGGCAACCCTGACCATCACTCTCATGTGGCGAAAAAGATCGCATTCACTCTCGACTTGCGACGTTCTTTCCACTATGCTGCGCCGCAAATCGATGCTTTTGTCATAGCACGAACGGGCTGGGCGGCACGAACGGACAGAGTGCGCTGTGGCACAAGCGCGGGTGAGGAGTTGCGCCATGGATATCGAAACCGCTGTTTCCGTTTTGAACACGCTGGACGAGGCAGAGCGCATCCTGGGCGAAATCCGGTTGCACAACGGGCATGGCGCCAGCCGGGAATTTTTCAGCCGCAACCGGGAACTTCTTGACGAAGCCCGTCGGCGCCTCGAAAACGCCCACGAAATGGTGTGATCGCCACCGCTCCTTCGGACCGCGGGGGCATCGGCAACACCGCCTGACACCACATTCCGACAGCACCACACTCCGGAAATCCGTCCTCCCGGAAGATGGCCCCCGTCAGCGGCGGCTCATCCTCAGCGTCAGCTTTTCCAGAGAATCTTTCCGCCCTTGCCGGCCATCTTCGACCAGTCCTTCGCGAAATAGGCGAAGTCGCGCGAGGGGCGACTGTACAGGTAGCCCTGCGCAAGCGGGACGCCCAGGTCGGCCAGAAGCTGCGCGTGCTCCGGCCCCTCCACCTGCTCGCCGATCAGGCCGAGCCCGAGCTGGTGGCACACGTCCACCATCGACCGCAGCATCGCCATGTCGCGCGGGCTGTCCACGGCCCCGCGCACGAACTGGCCGTCGATCTTCGCAAAGTCGGCCTGGATACCGTACAGCGACTGGAAGGAGGTCGTGCCCGCGCCGACGTCGTCCAGGCAGATGCGGTATCCGGCGGCGCGCAGCTTCTGCAGGACCTCGTTCAGCTTGGCGATGTCGGTGACGATCACCGTCTCCGTCACCTCGATCAGCAGCTTGCTGGCCAGTTCCCCGTACGGCTCCGTCACGGCCTGGAACTGGCGGAGGAAGATCGGGCTCATCAGCGTCTTGGCCGACAGGTTGATGGCGACGTCCGGCAGCGTGGGTTCCTTGCGGTAGGCCTTCAGCGTGTCCAGGACCGACTGCGTCAGCAGCAGGTCGAAGTCGTAGATCAGCCCGACGTCCTCGGCGAAGGTGATGAAGTCGGCGGGGGAGGGCATGCCCTCAACCCGCGTCAGCGCCTCCAGATGATGGACGGCCTGCGTCTCGATGTTGACGATGGGCTGGTAGACGACGAAGAAGTCGCGCTTCTCGATGGTCGCGCGCAGGCGGCCTATGCGGTCCACCGCGTCGGACAGCATGCGCTTGGCGCCGTCCTCCAGGCTGGAGATGGTGAACTCCCCACCCTGGGCGGAGGCGAAGGCCTGCACCGTGTAGACCAGCGCGCGCGCCGCGTCGGCCGCCCCCAGCTTGTCATCGGACACGTCCAGCGACCAGGACCGGATGCCGCCCGGCAACTCCCCGCCGGCGTTCTGGATGATCTGGGCGATGTGCGTCTGCACCTCCTGCCCGTCGATGTCGTTGGCGTGCACGATGCCGAAGCGGTCGGTCGATAACTGCCCGGCGCTGTCGCCGTCGGCGGAGATGGCGCGCAGGTACGCCTCGATGCCCTGCTTCACCTCGTCGGCCGCCCCTCCGGGCAGGGCGTCCACCATGGACTGCAACCCTTCGACCAGCAGCAGGGTCAGGCCGTGGTCCAGGCCCTTTTCGCGGGCCTTGATGATGCGATCCTCCAGGATGTTGCTGAAGGCGTGGCTGTCGAGAAGCTGCCCGGCCACGGCCAGCGCCTCGTGCGTGGCGCGGGGGCCGGAGGCCAGCAGAATGGTCAGGAACAGGGAGCCGGGGCAGGAATCAAGCCGGCATCCGCCCAGCAGGGCTGTGAACTGCTGCCCGTCGCAGCCCTGGAACACGACGCGGGCCGGCTTGATGCGGCCCTTGTCCTGGATGCGCTTGAACAGGACGTGGATGTAGCGGCGGTCGCTGGGCGCCACCACGTCCAGCAGGTTCGTACCCACCAGCCCGGCCACGTCGCCGTTGGTCAGGCGGCAACGGGCGCCGGCCGAGAACAGGATGGTGCCCTTGGTGTCGGTCTCGATCAGCAGGTCGGCGGCGGCAAAGGCGAAGCCGACGAACCGGTCGCGTTCCCGGAAGGATGGCGGCCGTCGTTGAGAGGCGCCGGCCGTCGGGATCGGTCGTCTGGCCGTATCCTGGGCAAGGTGCGTCGTCATCGGCTCCGAATTGTATAAAAGTTTATCGAATTCACGCATTTAACCGCGTGAAGACTAACCTTCTTCATCGCCTGGAAAAAGCAGCAAGAATCAATGCCGCAACTGCGAAGGCGCGGGTGCGCCAGCATTTTCAACGATTTAAAGGTAAATTGCAGGGGCGCGCCCGATTACCGCACCCGCAAGTCATAAGACCGGGCTATTGCGGGCGCAAGTCATCATAGACCGGGCTGCCCGCCCTTTGCGACGTCATGCGCGCGGCCATGCGCCGCCGGGCGGCGCCTTACGACCGGGGGAACAGCCTCGTCACGTGGCCCATCTTGCGGCCGGGGCGGGCCTCCGCCTTGCCGTAGAGGTGCAGGCGGGCGCCGGGCTCGGCCAGCAGGTCGGGCCAGCGCAGCACGTCGTCGCCGATCAGGTTCTCCATCTCGGCGTCGGCGACGCGGTCGACGGAGCCCAGCGGCAGACCGCAGACCGCGCGCACCAGCTGCTCGAACTGGTCGCTGTGGCAGGCGTCCATGGTCCAGTGGCCGGAGTTGTGCGGGCGCGGGGCCATCTCGTTCACCAGCACGGCGCCGTCCGGCGTGACGAACATCTCCACGGCCAGCACGCCGACCAGATCCAGCGCCTCCGCGATGCGGCGGGCGACGCGCTCCGCCTCCGCGGCGGTCGCGGCCGGCACGCGGGCGGGGGCGATGGTCTTGTCCAGGATGCCGTTCTTGTGCCGGTTTTCCACGGCGGGGTAGGTGGCAACGCTGCCGTCCAGGCCGCGCGCGACGATCACCGACACCTCGCAGGCGAAGGTCACGAAGCCCTCGACGATGCCGGCGTCGGAGCGGATGGCGGCCCAGGCCTCGGCCGGATCGACGCCCGGCTCGATGCGGGCCTGGCCCTTGCCGTCGTAGCCCAGGCGGGTCGACTTCAGGATGCAGCGCGGGCCGACCTCGGCCACCGCCTTGGCGACCTCCTCGGCGCTGTGCGCCGCGCGCCAGGGGGCGGTGGCGATGCCCAAGCCGTTGACGAAGGACTTCTCCACCACGCGGTCCTGCGCGACGGACAGCACGTTGCTTCCCGGATGCACGGGCGCGAAGCGGCCCAGATGCTCGACCACGGAGACGGGCACGTTCTCCCACTCCAGCGTCACCACGTCGACCGAGCGCGCGAAGGCCTCCAGCGCGTCCAGGTCGTCCCAGCGGGCGGAGGTCACGGCCGCCGACACCTGGGCGCAGGGGCTGCCCTCCGCATCCGGGGCGTAGACGTGGATCTTGTAGCCGAGCCGTGCCGCGGCCAGCGCGGTCATGCGGCCCAGCTGGCCGTCGCCCAACATGCCGATGGTGGAACCGGGCGGAAGCGTGCGGTGGGTCATCTCAGGCAGGCTCCGATCAGGCCGGATCGTCCACGGGAACGTCGGCGACGGCTGCGGTCTGGCGGGCGCGCCAAGCGTCCAGCGCCTCGGCCACCGTCGGATCCATCAGCGCGATGACCGACCCGGCGAGTAGGGCAGCGTTGATGGCGCCCGCCTTGCCGATGGCCAGCGTGCCGACCGGCACGCCACCCGGCATCTGCACGATGGACAGCAGGCTGTCCATCCCCTTCAGCGCGTGGCTTTCGACCGGCACGCCGAAGACCGGCAGGGGAGTCATGGACGCGGCCATGCCCGGCAGGTGGGCGGCGCCGCCGGCCCCGGCGATGACGACCTTCAGGCCGCGGTCGCGCGCCGTGGTGGCGTATTCGACGAGGCGCTGCGGGGTGCGGTGGGCGGAGACGATCCGGACCTCGTGCGGCACGCCGAGCGCCTTCAGCGTCTCGGCGGCGTGCTTCATGGTGGTCCAGTCCGACTGGCTGCCCATGATGATGCCGACCAGCGGCTTGCTTTCGTTCGTGGCGGACACGGCGGCGCGCTTTCCTCAAGGTCCGGAAAGCGGCGCATTATAGAAAGCGCGCGTCGGGAGTCCAGCCCGTCGCGAAACCCGGACCGCTTTCCCGCGTTTGGCTTGCATGACGGAACGATGACGGAGAAGCCCGGATGGATGGTTCGCCGGGCATCGGCGCCGAGCCGGTGACCCTGAAGGACAAGGTTCGGGGCGTCCTGAACGAGGCGCGCATGCTCGTACTGGGGGCGCAGGTTCTGGTGGGCTTCCAGTACAACGCCTTCTTCCACCCCGGCTTCGAGCGGCTGTCGGGCACCGCGAAGTGGCTGATCGTCGGCGGGCTGGCCGCCATGCTGGTCGTGGTCGCGCTGGTGATGTCGTCCGCCCCCTACCACCGCATCGCGGAGGAAGGGAACGACACCCGCCATGTCCAGCGGCACGTCGCCCGCCTGATCGCCCTGGCGCTCGGCCCGTTCGCCATCGCCATCGGCGCGGACCTGTTCACGGTGTCGGAAAGGCTGCTCGGGCCAGTGGGGGCGGGCACGTTGGGCGTCGGGGCCACCGCCGTGGCGCTGGCGCTGTGGTACGCCGCCGGGCTTTTGAAGCGCGAACCCGGCCGGGGAGGGGACGAGATGACGGAAGGAAGCGCCTCGCTGAAGGACCGGATCGAGCAGATGCTGACCGAAGCGCGCGTCGTGCTGCCCGGCGCGCAGGCGCTGCTCGGCTTCCAGTTCACCGCGATGCTGACGGACACCTTCGAGACGATGCCCCACGGGCTGAAGATGGTCCATCTGGCGTCGCTGTGCGCCATGGCGCTGGCGGTGATGCTGCTGATGGCGCCGGCCCCGTTCCACCGCATCGCCGCCGACGGGGATGCGACTGCGCGGGTCAATCGGTTCGGCGTGAACGCGATGATCGCCGCCATGGTCCCGCTGGCGCTGGGCATGACCGGCGACTTTTACGTGGTGCTGACCCTGGTCGGCCACTCGGCGCCGCTGGCGCTTGGCGGTGCGGCCGTCCTGCTGGTGATGTTCGCGGTGCTGTGGTTTGCCTATCCCGTCGCGGTCCGCCGGGCGCGGCGGCGGGTTACGCGATGATGCCTTACGCGATGATGTCGGGCAGCAGGCGGCTTTCCAGAACGGCGATCTGGTCCTTGAGCGCGAGCTTGCGCTTCTTCAGACGTTGCATCTGAAGCTGGTCGAACGGCGCGCGTTCATGCAGACGGGCGATCACGTCGTCGAGGTCGCGATGCTCGCTGCGAAGCGTGGCCAATTTTTCTTTCAGCATCTCTTGTTCGTTCATGCGCGCGGGGCCCGCTGGCTAAGCGGGCGGGACTATACCAGATTTCATGGGCAGCGGCACCGCGAAACCTCCACCCCTTCGTAGGGTTATGATCCGATCAACGTATTGTACTAGGCTTCCACGACCAGAATGATTGCGGTTAACCATCGTTCTGGTATGACTACAGGTTGAAGCAGTTCCAGACGACACGGGACAGGCATCCAATGACTCCTGGCAAGCGCATCGGCATTCTCACCAGCGGCGGCGACTGTGCCGGGCTGAACGCGGTGATCCGCGCGGTGGTGCACCGCGCCGTCCTGACCTATGGCTGGCAGGTGCTCGGCATCAAGGAGGGCACCCAGGGGCTGTTGCAGCGCCCGGTGCAGTATCAGGTGCTCGACCTGCCGCAGGTTGACGGCAACATGATGCGCATGGGCGGCACGATCCTCGGCACGACCAACCGCGGCGACCCCTTCGCCTATCCCATGAAGGACGGCACGCAGAAGGACCGCTCCGACGAAATCATCGGCGGCTATCGCGAACTGGGCCTGGACGCGCTGATCGGCATCGGCGGCGACGGCAGCTTCGCCATCCTGCAGAAACTGGCCCAGAAGGGCGGGCTGAAGATGGTCGGCATCCCGAAGACCATCGACAACGACCTCGGCATGACCGAGGTGTCGGTCGGCTTCGACACCGCCGTCGGCGTGGCGGTGGAGGCGCTCGACCGGCTCCAGCCCACCGCGGCCAGCCACGCCCGAGTGATGGTGCTGGAGGTGATGGGCCGCGACGCCGGGCACATCGCGCTGGCGGCCGGCATCGCCGGCGGCGCCGACGTGGTGCTGATTCCCGAGATCCCCTATTCCATCGACAAGATCGCCCAGAAGATCCGGCAGGTGCGCTCCACCGGCCGCAACTTCGCCCTGGTCGTGGTGTCGGAGGCGGTGAAGACCGTGGACGGCACCGGCGTGAAGAAGCTGTTCCAGGGCGGCGAGAAGCGTTACGGCGGCATCGGCGACTATGTCGGCGAGAAGATCGCCGAGGCGACCGGGGCCGAGACCCGCGTCACCGTGTTGGGCCACGTCCAGCGCGGCAGCATGCCCAGCCCGCGCGACCGCCTCGTCGCCTCGGCCTTCGGCGTGCACGCGGTTGACCTGATTGCGGAAGGCCGGTTCGACCGCATGGTCGCCTGGTCCAACCGCGGCGTCATCGACGTGCCGATCAGCGAGGCCATCGCCCAGTACGCCTGCGTCGAACTGGACAGCGCCCTGGTCAAGACCGCCCGCGGCTTGGGCATCAGCCTGGGCGATTGAGCAGGGATTTTCACCACGGAGGCATAGAGATTGGCCCAATTCTTTCCCTGTGCCTCTGTGGTGACACCCCATCCGCAGTGACAACGTTCCCATGACCGACAATCCCTTTTGGGACTTCTCCCTGACCGTCTACGCGCGGCCGGGGGTGCCTGCGGCTTGCCTGGACTTGCAGGACCGGCGGGGGTTGGACGTCAACGTCCTGTTGTTCGCCGCCTGGGCCGGGATGGCCTGCGGCGTGCGGCTGTCGGCGGAGGAACTGGCGCGCGTCGACTCGGCCGTGGAGCCGTGGCGGGGGGAGGTGGTCCGGCCCCTGCGCGCGGTGCGCCGCCGGGTGAAGGGGGAGGATGCGGCCCTCTACGAGCAACTGAAAGCGGCCGAACTGGCGGCGGAGCGCATCCAGCAGGATCGCCTGTTCGCGGTGTCCGGCCTGACGCCCGCACCGGGCGATCGAGTGGAGAGCGGCCGTGTGGAGTTGGGTGTGGAACTCGCTGCGGCGAACCTGCGTCTGCTGGTGCCGGGGAACGATCCCGCGCTGGAGGTGCTGATCGCGTCGCTGAGAGACGGCTGACCGGCGTCAGAGTTCGCCTTCGCCGTCGTCCGGCTTGGCGATCTTGGTCGCCTTGCCGACGTAGAAGGCGTTGCAGCGCTTGCCGCCCGAGAGGCGGGTCATCGCGGCTTCCCATTCCTGCCCGCGAGGGCCGATGATCCGCAGCTTCAGCTGGTTGACCAGCGGGTAGATCTGGAAGCCGTCCACGTTGACCGGCTCGCCGCTGGCCGAGAAGGCATCCTGGGCCAGCTTCACGGGTTTGCCGTCGAGGTCCAGCGTCACGTCCTGTGCCCAGGGGCAACCGCCGCCTGCGGGCTTTTCGCTGGCCAGGGCGGTGTCCGGGGAGGCCGTCAGAATCGCCGGGACAAGAGCGCAGGTGAGTGCAAGCGCACAGACGTTCATGCGTTCTTTCATAGCCCCGAGACCCACGACACGCGTTATCCGATCTTTCGTACGGAGCATATTTGCCGCGACTGCGTAAGGCAACGCGGACATTCACCGGGGAGGGTTGCGTTCATCACAGAACTGTAACCGGAACGGTGCCGGCCGGCGCGCCGGCTGTTCCCGTAGGGCGTCATCCAGGGCATGATCGCCCCGAAACAGACCGACTCCACAACCGACCGACTCCGCACCACCCGGCAATTCATGGCGACGATCACCGAGGCCCTGCTGGCCGCCTTCGACCACCATCAGGCGGGCCGGCTGAACGAGGCCGCGACGCTCTACACCCGCATTCTTGAGGCCGATCCGGAGCAGCCCGACGCCGCCCAGCTTCTGGGCGTGCTCTACGCCCAGGCCGGGCACCCGGCCGAAGGCGCGCGGCTGTTGCGCCGGTCGCTGGCGGCACGGCCCGAGTCGGCGGGTACCCAGTCCAACCTTGCGGGCGCGCTCCACACGCTCGGTGACCCGGCCGGGGCGGAGGCGGCGTACCGCCGCGCCCTGCGACTCGACCCGACCCTGGCCGACGCCCACGCCAGCCGCGCGGGCGCGCTCCGTTCGCTCGGCCGGGCGGAGGAGGGGGAGCGCTCCGCCGCCCGCGCGCTGGCGCTCGACCCCGCGCACGCGGAGGCGCTGGTGAACCTCGCCGACTCGCGGCTCGCGCGGCGGCAATCGGTTTCTGCCGAAACGGCGGCGCGGCGGGCGTTGGCAGTGCGGGACGAACTGCGGGGCGGGTTGCCGGCCGGGCATATGGCGCTGGGCTCCGCGCTCGCCGCCCAAAACCGCTTCGACGAGGCGGAAGCCGCCTACCGCGCCGCGCTGGCCGGCAACCCGCGCTATGGCGAGGCGTGGGAGAACCTTGGGGCGCTGCTCGCCAAGCTTGGCCGTTTCGACGAGTCGCTGGATGCCTTCGCGGAGGCCGAACGGCTGCGCCCCGGCCCGTCGCTGTGGGCGGCGCGCGGTACGGCGCTGGTCGCCATGGCGCACCCGGCGGAGGCGCTGGCCGACTTCGACCGGGCGCTGGCGGCCCGGCCGAACGACGCCGGGCTGCGTTGGAACCGGGGCTTCGCGCGCCTGCTGGCCGGCGACTATAGCGGCGGCTGGCCGGAGTTCGACTGGCGCCGCCACGATGGCAGGGCCGAGCCTCCCTGGCGACCCTTCCCGCAGCCGACCTGGACGGGCGAGGACATCGCCGGGCGAACCATCCTGCTCTATGCGGAGCAAGGGTTGGGCGACACGCTCCAGTTCGTGCGCTACGTCCCGCTGGTGGCGGCGCGCGGCGCGCGCGTGCTGCTGGAGGTGCAGCGGCCGCTGGTCACCGTCCTGTCCGGCCTGCCCGGTGTGGAGCGCGTGATCGCGCGCGGCGATCCGCTGCCGGATTTCGACCTCGAATGCCCGCTGATGAGCCTGCCGCGCGCCTTCGGCACGCGGTTGGACGATGTGCCCGCAACGGTTCCCTACCTGCATCCCGACCCGGCGCGCACCGCACGGTGGCGCGACCGGATGGCCAGGGAAGGGGAGGGGCTGCGCGTCGGGCTGGTCTGGGCCGGCAACCCGCGCTTTCCCGGCGACCGGTTGCGCTCCCCCCGGTTGGAGGGGCTGCGCGCGGTGCTGGACGTGCCCGGCGTGCGCCTTTTCGGGCTACAGAAAGGGCCGGGGCGCGAGGATCTGGAGCGCGTGGCGCTGCCGGCCTCCTTCACCGACCTGGGGCGGGAGGTCGCCGACTTTGCCGACACGGCGGCGATCATGGCGAACCTGGATCTGGTGATCTCGTCCTGCACCGGACCGGCGCATCTGGCGGGCGCGCTGGGCGTGCCGCTGTGGGTCGTGCTGCCCTTCTCGCCGGACTGGCGCTGGCTGCTGAACCGCGACGACAGCCCCTGGTACCCCACCGCCCGCCTGTTCCGGCAGGACCGCGTCGGCCACTGGACCGGCGTGGCCGCCCGCGTCGCCGCGGCCCTGCGGGACCTTACGCCTTCAGGGTAAGCGTCGTCTGGGTCATCTCGTCGGCGGTGGACACCAGCTTGGACGCGGCGGAATAGGTGCGCTGCGCCTGGATCAGCGTGGTGAACTGCGACTCGATGGTGACGTTGGACCCCTCGACGGTGCTGGAATTCAGGCTCGCCCCCACCGTCTGCGTTCCGGAACCGGTGCCGTTGCTGCGGCTGCCGAAGGCGTTCAGCTTGATCGCCCCCGACTCGGTGGTCGGCCGGAACACGGTTCCGGTCACGCTCTCCAGATCCTGGGGGTTGGCGACGGTGGCGTCGGGGACGCGGTAGAGATAGCGCTGGCGCCCGCCAGCGAAGGTCGCGGCGACATAGCCGTCGGCGGTCAGTTCGGCACCCTGGTAGGTGCCGGCGGCGATGCCGTTCTGGCTCTGCCGGATGCCGGGGTTCAGATCCCTGAAGGTGGTGACCGACTCGTCCGGCTTGCCGTAGGCGCCGAGGTCGATGCTCACCGGCCCGAAGTTGCCGCCGGGGTTCACCGCCATGGCGATGCGGCTGCCGGTGGCCCCTCCCGTCAGCGTGCCGTCGGGTGAAAAGTTCAGCGAGCCGAGCGCCTGCCAGGTCGACGGGTCGTTCGCCTTGACGCCGCCGGCCGCCAAGCCGTCCGCGCCGGTGGTGCCGGCGCTGTAGACCTTCCAGGTCGTGCTTCCGTCCTCCGCGACGCCCGTCTTGAGGAAGCGCAGGGTCGTGGTGCCGGTCCCGCCGTCCTTGTCGACCAGATTGACCGCGACGGCGGTGGTGTTGGCGACGGTGGGCGATGCGGCGACCGTCTGGCCCGGAGGCAGGTTCAGCGACAGCGTCGCCTTCGACGTCGCCTCGTGATACCGGGTGATGCCGTCCAGCGACACGGGAGCGAGGCTGGCGGTGCTGCCGATGGTGGCGGACGGGTTGTTGGGATCGAGCTTGAACCCCATCAGCGCCTTGCCGGCGCTGTTGACCAGATAGCCGCTCTTGTCGGTGGAGAAGTCGCCGGCGCGGGTCAGTTCAATGGGGTGGGCCGGCGCGGCGGTCCCGGTCACGGCGCCCGACGCGAAATCGACGTCCTGCACGACGAAGAACCCGTTGCCCAGGATCGACGCGTTCGTCGTCACCCCGGTCTGGGCGATCGTGCCGGCCCGATGGTCCAGGCGGTTGAAGGTCGACACCCCGGAGCCGGGGTCGTTGCCGCTGCTGAACCGGTCGCCCAGCGCGATGTCGGCGAACTGCGTCTCGGTGGCCTTGTAGCCCGTGGTCGAGGCGTTGGCGATGTTGCTCGAAATGGAGCCGAGCGCACGGCTTTGCGCCGTCAGCCCCAGGACGCCATTGTTGAGAATCGTCGTCATGCCCATGGACCGGCCGTCCTTCGCCCAGAATCAGGTTCCGGCGGGACTCAAAGCAACGGCCGTGCCAAGCGGTGCCAAGGCGTAAAATCTAAGGATTCGCGGGCGATCCCCCATGGGCGTCGGCAGTTTTTGCCTGTGGCGGGGCGCCCCGACGCGCCCATGGGGAAGGATTCGCCGGGTGGACTTTACTCGACCGGCAGAAAAATCTTGGTCTGCGGGTCGATGGCCCAGAGATCGCCGCTGTCCAGGTCGAACCACCAGCCGTGGATTTCCAGTGTGCCGGCCTCAACCCGCTCGCGCACGAAGGGGAAGGACATCAGGTTGTCGACCGAGGTGCGGACCGCGGCGCGCTCCACCATGTCGGGATTCTGCTGCAACCGCTCCAGGTCGGCCTTGCGGCGCTCGGCGTCCGTGTCGGCGTCGGGGGGCGGGGCGTAGGGGTCGAGTGCCGCGCTGGCGATGGACACCCAAGGCGACACGAAGTCGTTCTGGTCCGGATCGCCCGCCCGCAGGCGGATCAGCCCCTGGATGCCGCCGCAGAAGGCGTGGCCCAGCACGATGACGTGCCCGACGTTCAGCACGCGGACGGCGTACTCGATGGCCGCCGAGGTGCCGTGATAGCTGCCGTCCGGCTGGTAGGGCGGGACGAGGTTGGCGACGTTGCGCACCACGAACAGCTCGCCCGGCTCAGCCTGGGTCAGCAGTGCGGGATCGACGCGGCTGTCGGAGCAGCCGATCACCAGCACCTGGGGCTTCTGCCCTTCCTCCACCAGCTGGCGCATGCTGTCGGGAGCGCGCTCGTAATATCGGGCGCGGAAGCCCTTGATGCCGGCCAGAAGCTGACGGATGGGCTTACCCTGATCGCTGCTGTTCACCATCTCGCGAACACCCTTTCTCGAACCGGTCTAACCGGACTGCGTCAGTGCGGTATAGCCGACGCCGCCTCAGGTTTCCACACAATCGGGCTCCGGCTCCGCTTCTGCCGGTTCGCCCCAGCGGCGCACGATGCCGGCGTCCAGCCCGAACAGATCCAGCGCGCGGCCCACGGCGTGGTCCACCAGATCGTCGATGGTCCGGGGCCTGCTGTAGAAGGCGGGGACCGGCGGAGCGATGATCGCGCCCATCTCGGCCAGCTGCGTCATGGTGCGCAGGTGCCCCAGGTGCAGCGGCGTTTCCCGCACCATCAGCACCAGCGGCCGGCGTTCCTTCAGCGTCACGTCGGCGGCGCGGGTCAGCAGGGTGGAGGTCACGCCCGTGGCGATCTCGCTCATCGTGCGGATGGAGCAGGGCGCGACGATCATGCCCATGCTGCGGAAGCTGCCGCTGGCGATGGCCGCACCGATGTCGGCCGCGGCGTAGGCCACGTCGGCCAGCGCGCGCAGTTCCGCCACCTTCATGTCGGTTTCATGGGCCAGCGTCACTTCCGCCGAACGGCTGACGACGAGATGCGATTCGACGCCGATTCGGCGCAGCACGGTCAGCAGCCGGATGCCCAGGATCACGCCCGAGGCTCCGCTGATGCCGACGACAAGACGGGAAGGAACGGTCATGGCCAAGATCTAGCGCGACCGCGCGCCCTCGTCCAGGGATAGGGGGAGTACAGATGCCCCCTCCCTAACCCTCCCCCGCTCTCGGCGGACCGTAGGTCCGCCTGCCGCGTCAGCGCAAGCGAAGCTTGCGCGTGAGCTGCGCAGGGGAGGGAACTGCCGCCGGCTCCGCAAACAAACCCTCCCCTGCGCAGCGGGGGAGGGAGGGACCCGCAAAGCGGGAGGGTGGGGGCTCAGTCGACGCTCAGCGCGCCTCTTCCTGCTCCGAATAGGACGAATCGCTGCCGTAGCCGCCTTCTTCGGACTCCTGCGCCTCGCGCTCCTCCGGGGAGAGGGGGACGCCGCCGCGGCGGACGGCCAGCGCCAGCGCCTCTTCCAGCTCGCGCTGGGTGCAGAGGCCCAGCAGGACCGGGTTGCGCGGCTTGATGTTCGGGGCGTTCCAGTGCGTGCGGTCGCGCACCGCGGCGATGGTCGGCTTGGTGGTGCCGATCAGGCGGCAGAGCTGAGCGTCCGACAGCTCCGGATGGTGCTTCAGCAGCCAAGCGATGGCGTCCGGCTTGTCGCCGCGCTTGGTGATCGGGGTGTAGCGCGGCCCCTTCGACCGGGCGGCGGGCAGCGGCAGGTCGGGCACCAGCAGCTTCAGCCGCAGGTCCTGGTTGCGCTCGCACCGTTCGATCTCGGCCTTGGTCAACTGACCGTTGGCCACCGGGTCCAGCCCGACCATGCCGACCGCCACCTCGCCATCGGCGATGGCCTGGACCTCCAGGGAATGCAGGCCGCAGAAGGCGGCGATCTGCTCGAAGGTCAAGGATGTGTTCTCGACCAGCCAGACGGCCGTCGCTTTCGGCATCAAGGGCAGTGCCATCGTCCCTCCTGACAACTCCAATCCGACCGCACCCGCAGGCGGGTGGGGCGATCGGACCTACTTTACCGGATTTTCCCGAGCTTCGCCCTCCATATAGGGCCGAAACCGTTGGATGTAAGCACGCTCGGGCAGGCGGCCGGGTTCTCCGGACGCCCATCCTCTGCTAACCGTCTTGGTGAGCTTTAGCAAGTCCGCGACGCTTACCGCAAACAAGAATAGAGCGAAAAACACCATTTGGGTGGGAATTCCGGGCTGTGCCGCCCGGAATTCTCTTCGCCATCAAATGATTTTCGCCCGGCAAGGGCGCCCGCTGGGGCCGCCGCGGCGGCTTACGCCCCCAGCGTCAGGACGATCTTGCCGATGTGCGCGCTGGATTCCATCAGCGCGTGCGCCTCGGACGCCTGCTCCAGCGGGAAGGTCTTGTGGATCACCGGCTTGACGGTGCCCGCTTCCAGCAGCGGCCAGACCTTCTCGCGCAGCGCCTGTGCGATGCGGCCCTTCTCCGCCACCGGGCGGGCGCGCAGGGTGGAGCCGGTGATGGTCAGGCGCTTGGTCATCACCGGGTACATGTTCAGCGACACCTTCGGCCCCTGGAGGAAGGCGATGGAGACGTGGCGTCCGTCCGGGGCCATGATCCCGATGTCGCGGGCGATGTAGTCGCCGCCAACCATGTCCAGCACCACGTCCACGCCGCGGTCGCCGGTCTCCTGCTTGATGACGGCGACGAAATCCTCGGTCTTGTAGTCGATGGCCCGGTCGGCGCCCAGCTCCTCGCAGGCGCGGCACTTCTCGGCGCTGCCGGCGGTGGTGAAGACCTTTGCCCCGAAGGCCTTGGCCAGCTGGATTGCCGTCGTGCCGATGCCGCTGGAGCCGCCGTGCACCAGCAGCGTCTCGCCGGGCTGCAGGGCGCCGCGTTCGAACACGTTGGTCCAGACGGTGAAGAAGGTCTCCGGCACGGCGGCGGCCTCGACCATGCTGAAGCCCTTGGGAATGGGCAGCAGCTGCGGCGCCGGCACCACGCAGTACTGGGCGTAGCCGCCGCCCGCGATCAGCGCGCAGACGGCATCGTTCGCGGCCCAATCCGTGACGCCTTCGCCGATGGCGACGACGCGGCCGGCGATCTCCAGGCCCGGCAGGTCGGACGCGCCCGGCGGCGGGTCGTAGCGGCCCTGGCGCTGAAGCATGTCGGGGCGGTTCACGCCCGCCGCCTCCACCGCCACCAGCACCTCGCCGGGGCCGGGAATCGGAGCGGGGCGCTGGACCGCGCGCAGAACCTCCGGTCCGCCGGGTTGGGAAATCTCGATGCAGGTCATGCTGTCCGGCAGGGCAATGCCCATGGTGTCTCCCCCATCCTCGATTGATCGTTGCCGTCAGGTGTTTTGTATACCTGGGCGTCGAAGGTAGAATTCCGCGGCGGAACTGACAAGGATACCGTCGCTCATCGACCGGAAAGGGACGGAGGAAGCGCCCATGGACATCGACGATCTGGAGCCGCGCAAGGCGAAGCCGGCGCTGAAGGACCTCACCAGCCTCGGGGTGGCGGAGTTGAAGGAGTACATCGCCGGCCTGGAGGCGGAGATCGACCGCGCCCGCGCCGCCATCGCCGCCAAGGAGGCGCAGAAGAACGCCGCGGAGGCCTTCTTCAAGAAATCGTCCTGAAAGACGAAGCCCTCCTCCCCCGGGGGCCGGCCCGGGGGAGGAGGGCTTGCACGCAGGCCCGGTTGGCGGAACGGTCAGTTCGCGCCGACCAGGTCGCGGTAGCAGTGCCAGGAGGCATGGCCGATCAGTGGGAACGCCAGCGCCATGCCCAGGAAGCCGGTGACCATGCCGGCCGCCATGAACAGCGCGATCAGGAAGGCCCAGACCGCCATCGCCTGCCAGTTCTCGCGCACCACGGCGATGCTGGTGGCCATGGCGGTGAAGGTGTCGGTCTCGCGGTCCAGCAGCATGGGGATCGACACCACGCTGATGGCGAAGACCGCCGTCGCGATCACGCCGCCGACGATCGTGCCGGTCAGCAGGAACGGAATGGTCTCGGCCGAGAAGAAGACCCGGTCGATCAACTGGTCGAAGGCCGGCGGCTCCATTGAGAAAAACAGCGCGAAGATCAGCATGGCCACGCGGATCCAGGCCAGCAGCGCCAGCATCAGCGCCAGCCCGATTCCGGCGATCTGCATGCCGTTGCGGTGATAGGCGCCGATGACTTTGAGCAGGGTGGGGTGCTCCCCGCGCTCCAGCAGGCGGCTCGCCTCATACAGGCCGACCGCGAGGACCGGTCCCAGCAGCATGAAGCCGGCGGCCATCGGCAGGATCAGGTAGTCCAGGTCGGTCATCGCCAGCCCGGCGACCAGGATGAAGCTGGAGATTACGGCGAGCGTGCCGTAGGCCAAGCTGATCATGGGGCTGGCGCACATGTCGCGCCAGCCGGCCGACAGCCACATCCAGGGGCGGTCGGTGCCGACCACGCGAATGCGCGGCAGAAAGCGGGATGGCTGGTGGAATTGGGATGCGCCTCGATGATGCGAGATGTCGACCATGGTGACGGTCCTCCCTTTGCCCTTTGACGCCTCTCGTGAGAAGCAATGTAGCAAAGTGACGCATCGCAAGCCAGATTGTCAGATTGGCGAACTGTTGGGCATGCCTATTGTCACAGAAAGCTATAGACTTCAGCGAAGGGCATAGGCGGGAAAGCCTTCATTCATCGACCTTCTTGCCGTCCAGCTCGCTCGCCCGGCGTTCGCGCTCCTGCCGGTCGCGCTGCTTCTCCGCCTTGGTGCGGCCGAAGCGCACACGGTTCTCCTCTGCGACTTTTTCGCGCTCTTCGCGCTCGCGCATCTTTCGGAATCGGTTCAGGTTGACGACATCTGCCATGCGCGTGTCTCCAGCGTCTCGGTCTTGGCGGGCCGCGGCCTGAAGGCTGCGTCCAGCGGCATTGCAAGGGGGGCACCCAACGGCGTCGTCGCGGGCAGGCCGCAACTTGGCCGTGGATTTGCCCGAATTGCTTGTTTCTTGTCTGGTGTTTAGCTTAGCGAATCGCCGCGCGGGCCGGAAGGGCCGGGCCTGCGCGGACCGGGTCGACGACTCGCGGCGGTGAATGGCTCGTGACGACAGGCCGTGGGAAAAGCGGTCGGACAGCGGTGAAGGCGGGCAGTGGTGAAGGCGGGACATCCGGTGAAGAAAATCCTGATCGCTGTTCTGGTCGTGCTTGCCGTCGTGGTCGGGGCGGTCCTGATCGTGCCGAGCTTCATCGACTGGAACAGCTACAAGGTCCAGATCGCCGAACGTGTGTCCGCCGCCACCGGCCGCGCGGTGGAGCTGAAGGGCGACATCGGCCTGTCGCTGCTGCCGTCCCCGGCGCTGACCGTGCGCGACGCGCGGCTCGCCAACGCGCCCGGCGGGTCCGAACCGGACATGGCCCGGCTGAAGGAGCTGGACGTCCGCGTCGCCCTGGGTCCGCTGCTCAGCGGCCGCATCCAGGTGCAGAGCATCCGCCTGATCGACCCGACCTTCGTGTTCGAGGTGCTGCCCGACGGCCGCTTCAACTGGGACCTCTCGGCTGCCGGCCGCAAGGCGGGCGCCCCCGGCGGCGGTTCGGGCGACGGGATCGCCTCCTCGGTCAGCTTCGATCAGGTGACGGTGCAGAACGGCACCATCCTGTACCGCGACGCCCGCTCCGGCCGGTCGGAAACGGTGGACCAGCTCGACGCCCGCATCGTCGCCGGCAGCTTCGCCGGCCCGTTCCAGGGGCAGGGCGGCTTCCGTCTGCGCGGCGTGCCGTTGCGCGGCGAGATGTTCATCAGCCGGCTGGTCGAGGGGGCGGCCGTGCAGGTGCGCGCGTCCCTGTCGATGGCGGAGACCGACGCCACCCTGCGCTTCGCCGGCATCGTCACCAACACCCCGACCGGCGCGTCGCACGCCCAGGGCGATCTGCGCATCGAGGGCACCGACCTTGCCCGCGCGCTGGAGCCGTTGCGCGGTGCCGCGGGCAGCAACCCGGCGCTCGCCCAGGCATTCAGCATCCGCACGGCGGTCGAGGGCTCGGCTGCGGGCGCCAGCTTCACCAACCTGGAAGGCCAGCTCGGCGACACGCGCGCCACCGGCACCGCCACCCTGCGCGCCGGAAGCCCGGCGCGGGCGGAACTGACGCTGGGCCTGAACCGCCTGGACCTCGACGCCTGGATTGATCGGGCGGGGCTCGACCGGTCCGGAACGGCGCCCGCGGCGCAACGGGGCGGCAACTCCGGCGCTCCCACGGCGAGCGGCGGGGCGACGGCTCCGTCCGGGAACGCCCCGGCGACCGGTGCCGCCGCGCCGCGCCCCGGCACCTTCGCCCTGCCGGAAGGGCTGGACGCCAAGCTCGACCTCGCGGTGGACGGCATCACCTACAACGGCGGCGTGGTCCGCCAGGGCCGGGTGGAGGCCAGCCTTGCCGGCGGCACACTGAACATCGACCGCTTCAGCGCGCTGCTGCCCGGCGGTTCCGACATCGTCGCGGCCGGCGAGTTGGTGGCGGCCAACGGCCAGCCCAACCTCGATCTGCGGGTCGAGGCGAACGCCGACAACCTGCGCGCCCTGCTGGAATGGCTGAAGGTGGACGTGCACGCGGTGCCGGCGGACCGGCTGCGCCGGGCATCGCTCGCCGCACGGTTCCAGGGCCGCCCCGGCCGGCTGGACGTCGGCGGGCTCGACCTGCGGGTGGACACCAGCCGCCTGACCGGCGCCGTCGCCTATGTGGACCGCGGCCGGCCGGCCTTCGGCGCGCGGCTCGACCTCGACCGGCTGAACCTTGACGCCTACCTGTCGCATTCCGGCGACGCGGCGGGGGCGCCGCCTGCGTCCGGTGCCGCGCCGGCCCCGGCGGCCCCCACGAACGGGAAGGGCAACCGCGCGGCGCTGACCCCGGCCCGGCTGCTGGCTGAGGTGGACGCCAACCTGGACCTGACCGTCGGGCAGCTGACCGTGCGCAACATGCCGGTGCAGGGCCTGCGTGTGGACGCCACCGCGGCGGGCGGCGCGCTCTCCATCAAGGAGGCGAAGGTCGACGACATCGCCGGGATGAAGGGGCGGCTGGACGGGCAGATCGCCGGCCTGTCGCCGTTGCGCGGCGCGCATCTGACGCTGAACGCCGAGGCCGCCAGCCTGGACGGCCTGTCGCGCGTTGTCGCATGGCCGGCCGGCGCTCCCTCGCCGGAGCGGCTGGGGGCGGTGAAGGCGCAGGCCCGGCTGGCCGGCGACGCCGAGCGGATGGCCGTGGAGCTGACCATGGATGCGGCCGGCGGCATCCTGGAGGCCGGCGGCACCCTGCTGAACCTGGAGAAGGATCCCTCGGCCGAGCTGAAGCTGCGGACCAAGCATCCGGAGCTGGGCCAGCTCGTCGCCCTGTTCGCCGACAGCGGGGAGGGCGGGAACTATGGCCCCGTCGACCTCTACACGGAGCTGAACGGCACCAAGAAGGCCTTCTCGTTCGCCAACATGCAGGGCACCGTGGCCGGGACCTCCCTGCGGGGCCGGGCCAACGCCGACCTGAACGGCGAGAAACCGCGCGTGGACGCGGAAATCCAGACCGGCGACCTCGACCTCGACCGTCTCGCCGCCGCGCCGGTCGCGGCGTCCCGTCCGTCTGCCGGAGCCCAGTCTGGAACCGGCGCGCCCGGCAATTCGGGCGGTGCCGCTTCCGTGGCCGACTCCGGCATTGGCGGCGGTGCTCTCGACTTCGGCTGGCTGCGCAGCTTCGACGGGCGGCTGCTGCTGACCTCCTCGGCCCTGGTCAAGGGGGAGACGCGCGTCGAGCATCCGTCCCTGCGCGCCGCCGTGCAGAACGGCGTCCTGACGCTGGAGCAGTTCGACGGCGGCCTGCTGGGCGGGCAACTCGGCATCACCGGTCGACTCGCAGCCCCCGGCGGCCAGCCGGCGACGGCGGAAGCCAACGTCACCCTGGTCAAGGCGCAGCTGTCGGAGGCGTTCGGCACCGGATCGCTGGCCCTCACCGGCGGGACGCTCGATCTCGAATCGTCGCTGACCACCACCGGGTCCACCCGCGACGCGCTGGTGAAGGGGCTGTCCGGCCAGGGCCGGCTGAGCGCCCGCGACGGCGTGATCCGCGGCCTCGACATCGGCGCCCTGCGCGACCGGCTGACGAAGCTGGAGCGCCCGCAGGAGCTTTTGGGCGCGGTCATGGGCGGCCTGCAAAGCGGCGAGACGCGCTTCGCCAGCCTCGACGGCACCTTCGCGGTGGACCGCGGCGTGGTGCGCACCGAGGACCTGCGGCTGAAGTCCGCGGTGGGGGAGGCGGCCGGGGTGGGGCAGATCGACCTGCCGGCCGACAGCATCGACATGCGCGTGCGCGTGTCGATTCTCTCCGACCAGACGCTGCCGCCGCTGGCGCTGCGCCTGACCGGCCCGCTGGACAAGCCGACCCGCTCCTTCGAGATGCAGGAGGTGCAGGAGTATTTCGCCCGCCGCGCGGCCGAAGGCCTGCTGAACCGCGTTGTGCCGAAGGACGGTGTGCTTCCCGATGCCGGCGGCAGCGCGCCTTCCAAGCCGGAAACGCTGCTGAAGGGGCTGATCGAGGGCCTGCGGCGTTAAACCCTGTGCGTCCGTGACGCATCGCACCCAAGCCCGTTGAAGTTCTGCGGGGTGGGTCCCATAATGTGACAGCCAAAACCCGGATTTTGAGTCGATGCAGGTGGACAACAAGCTTCTGGACGATCTGGCCCGTGTTGCGGGCGGCGCGCTTGGCGCGCTGTCGTCCTTGCGTGAAGAGGCCGAGGCGCAGATGCGCCAGCAGTTCGAGCGCGTGCTGTCGCGGATGGACGTCGTCAGCCGCGAGGAGTACGAGGCCGTTCGCGCCATGGCCGCCAAGGCCCGCGAGGAGCAGGAGGCGATGGCCGAGCGCCTGACTGCGCTTGAGGCCACGGTCGCCACCTTGGTGGCCGATCGCACCCTGCTGCACGAAGAGGCGGGGCCCCGCCGCCGCGCTCCGGGCCATGCGGGCAAGCCCGTCGACACCACCGACGAAGCCGACGCGGCGGGCTGAGCCCCGCCGCCGGTCTCCAAACCATCACGGACGCACTGCCGAAATCAGTTGCGCCGGCCATACCCTTTTGGCACGGTTCATAAGGTGGTAGCCCTCCGGTCGGAAGACACAACATCTCGGGGTTTAGCCCTGGGGGCCTGAGGGCGATGCCGTCCACCGCGCCTTCACAGGAGGATGCCGACATGTCGGCTGTTGCCGTCGACACCCCCTCTTCCGCGCACAATCCCCTGGACATCGTCGAGGAGATCGTCACCGCCAACGAATGGCCTTTCGAACGGGCCAGCGAGGACGAGATGATCGTCGAGATCGGGGGTCGCTGGTGCGACTACCGGCTCTATTTCGTTTGGCAGCCGGATGTCAGCGCGATGCAGTTTTCCTGTCAGTTCGACATGAAGGTGCCCGCCGCCCGCCGTTCCGCCACGAACGACCTGCTGGCCGAGGTGAACGCGCGCATGTGGCTGGGCCACTTCGACGTCTGCGCGGAGGAACACACGCCGATGTTCCGCCAGACCATGCTGCTGCGCGGGTCGCGCGGCGCCACGGTGGAGCAGCTGGAAGACCTCGTCGAGATCGCGCTGTCGGAGTGCGAGCGTTTCTACCCCGCCTTCCAGTTCGTCATCTGGGGCGGCAAGTCGGCGTCGGACGCGGTGTCTGCCGCCATTCTCGACACCGTGGGCGAGGCGTAACTCTCATGGCACAGGCGGGGACGGCACAGGCGGGCTGCTCACTTCTTCTGGTCGGCTGCGGCAAGATGGGCGGGGCGATGCTGGACGGCTGGCTCAAGGCCGGCACGGCGTCGCGCGTCGTGGTGGTGGAGCCCGCCGGCCTGCCGGACAGCGTGCACGGCAACCCCGCCGTCGCCTCGGCCACCGGCCCGGCCGACCTGCCGTCCGGCTTCGTGCCGGATGTCGTCGTCCTGGCGGTCAAGCCGCAGGTGATGGAACAGGTGCTGCTGGCCTACGCGGCGCTGGTCCGCCCCGGCACGGTGTTCCTGTCCATCGCGGCCGGCAAGACCATCGGCTTCTTCGAAAAACTGCTGGGCGACGCCGCCGCCGTCGTGCGCTCCATGCCCAACACCCCCGCCGCCATCGGGCGCGGCATGACCGTCGCCGTCGGCAACGCCGTGGTCACCGACGCGCAGAAGTCGCTGTCCGACGCGCTGCTGTCAGCGGTGGGCGAGGTCGCCTGGGTCGACGACGAATCGCTTCTGGACCCCGTCACCGCCGTCTCGGGCAGCGGCCCCGCCTACGTGTTCCTGATGGTCGAGGCCATGGCCAAGTCCGGCGAGGCGGCTGGCCTGCCGGCCGGGCTTGCCATGCGTCTGGCGCGCGCCACCGTTGCGGGTGCCGGAGAGCTGTTGCACCAGTCGCCGACCGCCGCCTCCGACCTGCGCAAGGCGGTCACCAGCCCCAACGGCACCACCCAGGCGGCGCTGGACGTGCTGATGGCCGAAGACGGCCTTCAGCCGGTTCTCGACAAGGCCGTCGCCGCCGCGACCCGCCGTTCCCGTGACCTGGCGCAGTAAAAGGCCGCCGCCATGACCGATCTCAGCGCGTCCGCCCTTCGCGTCCAGGCCGTGCTCGACGGGATCGGTCTTGGTCACCGGGTGGTGGAGCACGAGGGCAGCACCCGCACTTCCGAGGACGCTGCCAACGCCATCGGCTGTACCGTCGCGGAGATCGCCAAGTCCTTGATTTTCCGAGCGAAGGACAGCGGCCGTCCGGTCCTGGTGATCGCCAGCGGGGTCAACCGCGTGGACGAGAAGGCCGTCAGTCGCCTGATTGGCGAGAAGATCGAGCGCGCCGACCCTGACTTCGTGCGCGACAACACCGGCTATGCCATCGGCGGCGTGCCGCCCATCGGCCACGCCGTGCCGCCGCTGGTCCTGATCGACGCCGACCTGATGGCGTTCGAGACGGTCTGGGCCGCCGCCGGCACGCCCAACGCCGTCTTCCGCCTGACCCCCGCCCAGCTCGTCAGCATGACCGGCGGACGGGTGGAGGCGGTGCGCAAAGGCTAGAAACAGCTCGTCAATCGGGCAATGTGACGCGGCCCGGCGGGGTGCGCGTCACGTCGGCGCAGCAACGCCTCTGCCCCCTTCCAAGCCCTTGGCTTCTCTGGCAAGACTCTCGGCCAACGAAATCCTTGCGATAACCGTTGCGAGAGGAACAGGGAGGCCAGCATGACCGACACCCGGCACAATCCGTACGAGACCGACCTCGACCAGAACGCGGCCAACACGGTGCCGCTGTCGCCGCTGTCGTTCCTGCGCCGCACCGCCGCCGTCTACCCGCAGCGCACCGCCATCATCCACGGCCCGCTCCGCCGCACCTGGGCGGAGACCTACGAGCGTTGCGTGCGGCTCGCCTCCGCGCTGACCAAGCGCGGCATCGGGCTGGGCGACACGGTGGCCGTCATGGCCCCCAACACCCCGGAATCCTTCGAGGCGCATTTCGGCGTGCCGATGGCCGGCGCCGTGCTGAACGCCCTGAACATCCGCCTGGACGCGGAGGCGCTGGCCTTCATCCTGGAGCATGGCGAGGCCAAGGTCCTGCTGACCGACCGGGAGTTCTCGGGCGTCATCGCCAAGGCGGTCCACATGCTGGAGCCGAAGCGCCGCCCCATCGTCATCGACATCGACGACCCGCAGGCCAAGGGCGGTGAGCTGATCGGCGAGCAGACCTACGAGCAGTTCCTGGAAACCGGCGACCCCGCCTTCGATTGGCCGATGCCGGCCAACGAGTGGCAGGCGATCGCGCTGAACTACACCTCGGGCACCACCGGCAACCCGAAGGGCGTCGTGTACCACCACCGCGGCGCCTACCTGAACGCCATGGGCAACGTCGTCACCTGGGCGATGCCGCACCATCCCGTCTATCTGTGGACGCTGCCGATGTTCCACTGCAACGGCTGGTGTTTCCCCTGGACGGTCACGGCCATGGCCGGCACCAACGTGTGCCTGCGCGCCATCACGGCCAAGGGCATCTACGACGCGCTGGCCGACCACGGCGTCACCCACATGTGCGGCGCGCCGATCATCATGGGCCTGATCGTCAACGCCCCGGCCGACCAGCGGCGCGAGATCCCGCGCGGCGTCAAGATGATGACCGCCGGCGCCGCCCCGCCCGCCGCGGTGATCGAGAAGATCGAGCGCATGGAGTTCGACGTCACCCACGTCTACGGCCTGACGGAGGTCTACGGCCCCGTCACCATCTGCGCCTGGCATGAGCAGTGGGACGCCCTGCCGCTGGAGGAGCGCGCGGCGCTGAAGGCCCGCCAGGGCGTCAACTACGCCACGCTGGAAGGGCTGATGGTGGCCGATCCCAACACGCTTCAGCCGACCCGCAAGGACGGCGTGACGATGGGTGAGATCTTCATGCGCGGCAACACCGTCATGAAGGGCTACCTGAAGAACCCCCGCGCCACGCAGGAGGCCTTCTCCGGCGGCTGGTTCCACACCGGCGACCTCGGCGTCTGGCATCCGGACGGCTACATCGAGCTGAAGGACCGCTCGAAGGACATCATCATCTCCGGCGGCGAGAACATCTCGACCATCGAGGTCGAATCGGTCCTCTACAAGCATCCCTCCATCATCGAAGCCGCGGTGGTCGCCCGCCCGGACGAGAAGTGGGGCGAGACGCCCTGCGCCTTCGTCACGCTGAAGGACGGTGCGTCGCTGACCGAGGCCGAGGTCATCGCCTACTGCCGCGAACACCTCGCGCACTTCAAGTGCCCGCGGACCGTGGTCTTCACGGCACTGCCCAAGACTTCCACGGGCAAGATCCAGAAGTACGTGCTGCGCGATCAGGCCCGCGCTTTGAACGAGCCCAAGGCGTGACGGCGGGGCAGGGGGCCTACGGCCCCCTTCTCCCGGAGGAGCGGGAAGCCGGGGTGTCGCTGGTCCGCCAAGGATTCGGCAGCCCACGCGATCAGATCGAGCGCGCCATCGACCTGTTCGGGCCGCAGGTGCTGCGCGGCCTGCGCGGCGCCGGCGGGACTCTCGTCGGCCACGCGGCCGTATGGCCGGTGGACCAGTGGTTCGGCGGGCGGCCCGTTCCGGCGCAGGGCGTCGCGGCGGTCGCCGTCGACCCGGCGGAGCGGGGGCGGGGCCACGGCACGTCCCTGATCCGCGCCGTGCTGGACGAGGCACGGGCGGACGGTGCGGCGCTGTCCATCCTCTATCCCGCCACCCTGTCGCTCTACGCCAAGGCGGGCTACGGCCGGGCCGGCGTGTCCGTCGACTGGAGCGCTCCGCCCACGGTCCTCACCACCGCCCAGCCGCCCCAGGACGGCACCATCACCCGCGCCGATCCGCAGGACGCGACTCCGCTGGCGGCGCTGCGCCACAGCCTGCTGACCATCGGCAACGGTCTTCTGGAGCGGAACGAGGCGCTGTGGAGCTTCGCGCTCTGTCCCTTCGGCGAATTGTCCGATCTCTATCGGCTGAACGGGCCGAACGGGCCGGAAGGCTACATCGCCGTGGCCCCGCCCAAGCAGCGCAGTCTGGCGGTCGCGGACTATTGCGTGCTGAGCCGCCGCGCGGCGCGGCTGGCCCTGTCGTTCCTGGCCGGCTACCGGGCGCAGGTGGACCGGGTGCGGTGGCGCGGCGGGCCGGACGATCCGCTGGCGCTGCTGGCGGCGGAGACCGGCGCCCGCGTCGATGCGCGGGAGGAATGGCTGCTTCGCGTCGTGGACATCGAAGGCGCCCTGGGTTCCCGCGGATACCCGCGGGATGTGGTGGCGGATCTCGGCCTCGACGTCACCGATCCGCTGTTCGCGGCGAATTCGGGCCGCTTCCGTCTGCGCGTGTCGGGCGGGTGGGGCACGGTCGCCCGCGTGGATCCTGCGGACAAGCTCACCGAGTCGGGCGGACTGTCGCTGGGCATCGCCGCGCTCGCCACGCTCTACAGTGGACACAATGACGCGGCTTTGCTGCGGCAGGTTGGTCTTCTGGCCGGCGACGACGATTCCGTGGCCACTGCGATGCGGCTTTTCGCCGGCCCCAGCCCCTGGATGCCGGACCGCTTCTGACTTCGTGTAAAACTCCCCGATCATCAAACCAGAAATTAACCCTTTTCTGTCTAATTGTTTGAAACGTTACCAGGACGCCTCGAAAAGCGGCGCCGGAAGATGCGGGGGAGCCCGACTTTCATGACGATCGGAACGCGGATCGCGCTTGGTTTTGCAACGGTCCTTCTGTTGACCGTTGCCGTTGCCTTCGTCGGCTGGAACAGCCTGGCGACCTACGCCGGCCGCGTGGATCTCGCCGCGCACACGGCGGAGCTGGATGCGCGCTTGAAGTCCGTGCGCATCGAAGAGGCCCGATTCGTCACCGAACGCGACGCTCAGGCGGCCGGCAACGTGCCGGGCATGCTGGACAAGCTGCGCGCTGAGGCGCGCGGGGCGAAGGACGCGCTGAACGACGCCGGCAGCGTCCGCCTGCTCGACGACATCCTGGCGGGCATCGACGGCTATCGCAGCGCCTTCGCCAACTTCGTCGCCCAGGACAAGGAAGCGCGCACCCGCACCCAGAGCATGGAGACCCGCGCCCGCGCCCTGAAGGAGATCGCGGAGAAGATCGGCAAGCAGCAGTCCGAGCGCTACGACCAGAACATGGTCAGCCTGAAGGACGCGGAGCACGCCGTCCGCCAGAGCCGCGACACCTCCGACCGTGCCGACCGGCTGATCGAAACCGTGCTGGAGGCCCGCCGTCTCCAGGCGGAGTTCGTGCGCACCCGCTCCCCCGCGACGGTGGAGGCGGCCGGCAACGCCATCGCCGCCCTGCTGTCCACGGCGGAGTCCGTGGAGAAGGATCTGGCCGGCACCAACGACGAGGAACTGGCCAAGCAGATCGTCGTCACGGCGCGCGCCTACCGCACCACCTTCGATCAGGGCCGCCCCGCCGAGGGTGGCGAGATTTCCATCGGCCGCATCCAGGGCCTGGACCAGCACGCTCAGCAAATCCAGAAGCTCGCGCACGAGATGCAGGAAAACCAGGGCATGGTTTCCGCCGCTCTCCAGGAGGCCGCCAGCTTCGCCCAGAGCGAGGTGAACGAGGCCGTGCTGCTGCGTGGCGTCGCGATGCGCCTGATCCAGGGCGCACAGGCCGCCATGCTGGGCCAGCGCGACTTTCTGCTGACCGGCGGTGCCGATGCCCGAGCGGCGGTCGCCGCCTCGGTGAAGGAGATGCTGGAGCTTGCCAAGCAGGCCGGGGCCGTGCTGGTCGACTCCGAAGGCCGCGCGCTGATCGCCGCCATCACCGAGGCCGCCCAGGCCTTCGACGGCGAATTCGCCGCCCTGGTCTCCGCCGCCGACAACCAGCGCAGCGCGTCCAGGGCCATGACGAAGGCGGCCAATTCCGTCAGCGATCAGGTGGTCCAACTCGTCACCATCCAGCGTGACGACCGCGAGAACGGCCGCGCCAGCGCCAACACCGTCATCATCATCGGCGCGCTGGTGTCGCTGGCGCTCGGCGGCGCGATGGCCTGGAGGATCGACCGCGGCATCACCCTGCCGCTGCACGCCATGACCGGCGCCATGGGCCGTCTGGCCGAGGGCGACCTCACCGTCGACATTCCCGGCAGCGGCCGCAAGGATGAGTTGCGGGCCATGGCCGACGCGCTGCGCGTCTTCAAGGAGAACGCGCAGGAAATGCAGCGCATGGAGGGCGAGCGGGAAGAGATGCGTCGGCAGATCGACGCCGATCGCCGCCGCACCATGAACGAGTTCGCCGCCGGGTTCGAACAGGCGGTGTCCGGCGTCGTGCAGTCGCTGACCGAGTCCGCCGGCAACCTGGGTCGCGACGCGCAGGAGATGTCGTCGGACGCGGCGCTGACCACCGCCAAGTCCACGGCCGTCGCCTCGGCGTCGGAGGCGGCGTCCACCAACGTCCAGACCGTTGCCGCGGCGGCGGAGGAACTGTCCTCCTCCATCGCCGAGATCTCCCGCCAGCTCAACGCCAGTTCGCAGGCCGCCCTGGGCGCTGCGGGGAAGGCCAACGAAACCAACTCCCTCGTGGAAGGGCTGGCCGAGGCCGCCCAGCGCATCGGGCAGGTGGTGAGCCTGATCGGCGAGATCGCCGAGCAGACCAACCTGCTCGCCCTGAACGCCACGATCGAGGCGGCGCGCGCGGGTGAGGCCGGCAAGGGCTTCGCCGTGGTGGCGACGGAGGTGAAGAACCTCGCCGGGCAGACCGCCCGCGCGACCGAGGAAATCTCCACCCAGGTGGCCGACATGCAGGCCGCCACCACGGGTGCCGTGGACGCCATCCGCACCATCTCCGACGCGGTCGGCACCATCAGCCAAACCGTGACGGACATCGCTCGCGCGATGGAGCAGCAGGGCCTCGCCACACGCGAGATCGCCCAGAACGTCAACCAGGCCGCCGAGGGCACGCAGGAGGTGATGCACCACATTGCCGAGGTGACCCACGCCGCCAGCAAGACCGGCGGAGCCGCCGACGCGGTGCTGGACGCCAGCCGCACGCTCGCCCGTCAGGCCGAACACCTGCGCGCCGAGGTCCAGGGCTTCCTGAACAAGGTCCGCTCGGCATAGCAGGGCTTCAAAGTCATTGAGATGGCGGGCGGTTGGAAGCCCCGCGCAAGCAAGCGCCCGCCAGTCGCCCCCAAAGACGCCCTCAAAATCTCAACAAATCCACACCTCAACAAATTCACACCGACCGGCGGCGGCAATCCAACCCGCCCCGGTTGCTTTCACACCAAGCATCTGTTAAGCCGCGCGCCGTGCCTTATGGACGCGGGATCTCATGGCCTTTCCATTGTCTCACCTCGACTCCTCCAGGGCGCTTCCCGATTCGATCCTTGCGGCCGTGGCCGGTCTGGCGGCGTTGCTGCTCGGGCCGCTTGCCGCGATGGCGCCGCGTGGGTTGCCGGTGTGGGCGATCCTGGTCACGGTGATCGCGCTGGCGGGGCTGGTGCGCCGCGACGCGCTGGGGCGCTTGCAGCGGACCCTGCCGGGCACCGCCGTGGTGGTGGCCTTCCTTCTGCTCGCGGCCGTGTCGGTGGTGTGGAGCCCCTCGCCGCGGGCGGGTGTGACGGTGGTGGAGATCGCCTACGTCGCGCTGGGGGCGCTGGCTGGCGGGGCGTGGCTGTCCTCGCTGCCGGGCGTGGAGGCGCGGCGGCTGGTCCGCCTGTTCCTGATCGGGGTCTTCGTCGGCGTGGCGCTGTTCGCGGTGGAAGCCGCGCTGGACTTCCCGCTGCACCGCTGGTGGAACCATGTGCCGCCCGACGTCCAGATCGCGAAGAGCAACGTGCCCAAGCGCACGGCGGCCCTGCTGTGCCTGCTCGTCTGGCCGGCGGCGATGGCGCTGTATCGCGCGGGGCTGCGGCCCGCGGCCCTGCTGCTGCCCATCGGCTATGGGGCGGCGTGCCTGCTGCTGACCAGCCGTTCGGCCATGCTGGGCATCGGCGTGGGCGTGGTGGCCTTCGCCCTGGCGGCCTGGTCGCCGCGGGTGGTCCGCGCGGCGCTGGGAACGGCCCTCACCGTCGCCTTCGCGGGCGTGGTGCCGCTGGTCCTGCTGCTTGACCGGGTGCTGAACCTGGATGCGGCAGATTGGCTGTTCCGCTCCGCCCGGCACCGCGTCGAAATCTGGGGCATGGCGGCGGAGCGTGGGCTGGACACGCCGTTCTTCGGACAGGGGATCGACGCCTCTCGCGCGCTGGTGCCGGAGGGGGAGGTGTCGCAGTTCGGCACCATCGCCGACAGCCTGCTGCCGCTGCATCCCCACAACGCCTTCCTTCAGGTCTGGCTGGAGCTGGGCGGGGTGGGGGCCTTGCTGGCGCTGGCGGCGGCGCTGCTTCTGCTGTTTGGCACCGCGCGGATGGAAAGGCGGGAGCAGCCCTTCGCGCTCGCCCTGTTCGCCGCGGGGCTGGCCATGGTCAGCACCGCCTACGGCATCTGGCAGGCGTGGTGGATGGCCGGCATCCTGTCGTCCGGCCTGATGCTGAGGCTGGCCGCCCGCACCCCCGCCGACGACGCGTAAGGGCAACCGATGACCACCGCGCGGCGCCGCATCCTGATCATCAAGCTTGGGGCCTTCGGCGACTTTTTCCTGGCGCAGACGGCCTTTGCCGCCATCCGGCGGCACCACGCGGGCGACCATCTGGCGCTGCTGACCCTGCCGTCCCTGGCCCCGCTCGCCCGTCTCAGCGGCCTGTTCGACGAGGTGCTGGAGGACCCGCGGGGGCGCTCGCTCGGCGCCTATCGGACGGTGCGCCGGCTGCTGCGCGCCGGGCGGTTCGACCGGGTCTACGATCTTCAGGCGCAGCCGCGCACGGACCGGTATTTCTGGCTGTTCGCGCCCGGCCCCTGGCCGGAATGGTCGGGCACGGCCTGGGGCGCCTCCCACCGCGACCAGTATCCGGGGCGCCGCAAGGTGCCGGTGCTGGCGCGCTACGCCCGCCAACTCGCGCCGTTGGGCATCACGTTGGACGATGCGCCGGACCTGTCCTGGCTCGACGCGGACACCGCCCGTTTTGGCCTGACGGGGCCCTACGCGCTGCTGATTCCCGGTTCCTCGCCCGGTCGCCCGGACAAGCGCTGGCCGGTCGAGCGCTACGCCGACCTCGCCAACGCGCTGGCGGCGCGCGGTGTGACTCCGGTGGTGCTGGGCACCTCCATCGAGGCGGACCTCGCCAAGGCCATCGTGGCGGCCTGCCCGCAGGCCGTTGACCTGACGAACCGCACCAACGTGCCGGAGATCGCCGGGCTCGCCCGCCGGGCCTGGGCCACGGTCGGCAACGACACCGGCCCGACCCATCTGGTGGCCGCCATCGGCTGCCCGACGGTGGCCGTCTTCTCCGACGCGTCGAACCCCATCCACAGCAACGGTCCGCGCGTGGTCGTGCACCACCGGCCGGACTTCGCGGCCATGGATATGCCCGGTGTGCTGGACGCCATGGACGCCATTGCCGCGAACCGGTAGAGTGCCGCGCCAGTTTCAGGAGTTTTTAACGTTTTGAGCAGCCAGGACGTCAGCCTCGACCCGACGGAATCGGTCGTGCTGCCCGCGCCAAAGCCGGGCGGGCGCTGGGCGCTTGCCGTCAAGATTCTGGTGACGCTGGCGGTGCTCGGCCTGCTGGCCACCAAGGCGGACTGGTCCGGGATGCTGGCGCGCATCGCCGGGGCCGATTTCGCATGGCTGGCGGCCGGCTTCACCGCGAAATTCTTCTCCGTCGTCTTCTCCGCGGAGCGCTGGCGCGACGCGCTGCACGCCGCGGGCGAGCGCGTGTCACGCTGGCTGGCGATGCGTCTGATGTTCGCCGGGCTGTTCTTCGGGCAGGTGCTGCCGGGGGCGCTGGGCGGCGACGTGGTGCGCGGCTGGCTGACCTACCAGGGCGGCGGATCGTCGTCGGCGGTCGTCCTCGCCCTCGTGATGGACCGGCTGCTGGCGCTCATCGGCTGCATCGTCCTGCTGTTCGTCGGGCTGCCGCATCTGGTCGTCACCGCCTCGCCGGCCGTTGCCTGGGCCGGGCCGGTTGCCGTGCTTCTGCTGGCGGCGGGCCTCGTCATCGGCCTTCAGGTCGATCGCATTCCGCTGCCGACCATTCTCAAGCGCCCGCCGGTGCTTGCCCTCCAGGCCCTGGTGGCGCGCCTGCGCCGGGCGATGCTGAGCCGCTGGGCGCTGGTCGGCCTGATGCACAGCACCACCGTGCATCTGTGCACCATCTTCGCCGTGATCGCCTACGCCCACGCGCTGGGCCTGCCGGTGACGGTGGCCGATGCCGTGGCGGTCGTGCCGATGACCATCTTCGCCGCGGCGCTGCCCATCTCGCTCAACGGCTGGGGCGTGCGCGAGGGGGCCTTCGTGGCCGGCTTCGCGCTCTACGGCCTCGGCGCCGCGGAGGCGCTGGTCCTGTCGCTGATGATCGGCCTGTCCGTCACCCTGTCCTCTCTGCCGGGGGGCCTGCTCTGGCTCGGCCTCTCGGGCCGCCGCACAAAGGCGGCTGAATCGTCCGGAACACCCACATGACCGCGACCACGCTCGATTCCGCAACCCGGCCGGACACGGCGGGCAACCATTCCCTCAGCCCGCGCCAGAAGGCCGTGCGCGCCCTGTTCGAGACGCTGGCGCCCCAGGTGGAAAACTGGGCCACCCGCAACGCCTACTTCCATGAGGCCGACCGCGCCTACCTGCGCTTCCTGGTGCCGGACGGCGCCAGCGTGCTGGAGATCGGCTGCGGCATCGGCGACACGCTGGCCTTCCTGAAACCGTCGCGCGGCGTGGGCATCGACCTCGCCCCCGGCATGATCCACCGCGCCCGCGAACGCCACCCGCAGTTGGAGTTCCACGCCGGCAACGCCGAGGATCCCGCCGACCTGGAGGCGATCAGCGGCACCTTCGACGTCATCCTGCTGTCGGACACCATCGGCTTCCTGGACGATTGCGAGGAGACGCTGCGCCTGCTGCACCGCTTTGCCACGCCGCAGACGCGCATCATCGTCAGCTATCACAGCCGTGCCTGGGAGCCGATCCTGGGCTGGGCGGAAAGCCTTGGGCTGAAGATGCCGCAGGGCCAGCACAACTGGCTCAGCACCGCCGACACCATGAACCTGCTCGACCTCGCGGGGTGGGAGCCGGTGCGGCGCGAGTGGCGCCAGTTGCTGCCGCGCAAGGCGTTCGGGCTCGGGGCGCTGGTCAACCGCTGGATCGCTCCGCTGCCGGGCATCCGCCGGCTGTGCGTGCGCAACTATGTCGTCGCGCGGCCGGCCGTCACCGCCCCGGATCCTGAAAAGCTGCCGTCCTGCACCGTGCTGATCCCCTGCCGGAACGAGCGCGGCAACATCGAGAACGCCATCCGCCGCCTGCCGCGCTTCTGCCCGGACCTGGAGGTGATCTACGTCGAGGGCAACAGCAAGGACAACACCTACGAGGAATGCCAGCGCGTCCGGGACGCCTATCCGGACTGGGATATCAAGGTCATGAAGCAGCCGGGCAAGGGCAAGGGCGACGCCGTGCGCGCCGGCTTCGCCGTGGCCCGCGGCGACATCCTGATGATCCTGGACGCCGACCTGACCGTGCCGCCGGAGACGCTGCCGAAGTTCTATCAGGCCATCGCGTCGGGCAAGGGCGAGTTCATCAACGGCACGCGCCTTGTGTACCCCATGGCCGACCAAGCCATGCGCTTCCTCAACTGGGTCGCCAACCGGACCTTTGCGCAGATCTTCTCCTTCCTGCTGAACACACGCTTTTCCGACACGCTGTGCGGCACGAAGGTGCTGTGGAAGAGCGACTACGAACAGATCGTCGCCAACCGCCATTACTTCGGCGACTTCGACCCGTTCGGCGACTTCGACCTGATTTTCGGCGCCGCCAAGCTGAACCTGAAGATCGTGGAGGTGCCGATTCGCTACGCCGACCGCACCTACGGCGAAACGCAGATCAGCCGCTTCAGCCACGGCTTCCTGCTGCTGCGCATGGTCCTGTTCGCCTGGAAGAAGCTGAAGGCGTTTTAAGCCTTTGAGTCCCCTCTCCCCTCTGGGGAGAGGATTAGGATGAGGGGGCGGCCGCAGGCCGGAATGGTGCCGGCGTTGTGATGATTCACCACCAAGACACAAAGGCACAAAGATTTTCACAAAGGGGCGCCGGCATGGCGACGTGTTCGCCGGACGATTGGTGATCCTTTGTGACTACCTTTGTGTCTTGGTGGTGAAAATCCTTTCCAACGCCCACCCCGCCGCGTCACGCACCACGTCGCTCGGGTCCTCCAGCAGCGCTTCCACCACCGGCGCATGCCGCGCGTCGCCCGTGTTGCCCAGCGCCACCAGCACGTTGCGGACAAAGCGGTCGCGCCCGATGCGCTTGATGGGAGATCCGCTGAAAACCTGCCGGAAACTTGCGTCGTCCAGCTGCGCCAGATCGGCCAGCCGCGGCGCGGTCAGCTCCGCGCGCGGCAGGAAGGCGGCTTCGCGCGAGCGTTTCGCGAACTTGTTCCAGGGGCAGGCGGCCAGACAGTCGTCGCAGCCGTAGATGCGGTTGCCCATCAGCGGGCGCAGGTCCTCGGGGATCGGACCCTTGTGCTCGATGGTCAGGTAGGAGATGCAGCGCCGCGCGTCCAGTTGGTTGGGCGCGGGGAAAGCCGCCGTGGGGCAGGCGTCCAGACAGCGCCGGCAGTTGCCGCAGCGGTCGGTGCCAGGCTCGTCCGGCGGCAGGTCCAGCGCCGTGTAGACCTCGCCCAGGAACAGCCAGGAGCCGTGGGTGCGCGAGACGAGGTTCGTGTGCTTGCCCTGCCAGCCGAGCCCGGCCTTTTCCGCCAGCGGCTTTTCCATGACGGGGGCGGTGTCCACGAAGACCTTCAACTCGGCTTTGTGGGTGTGGGCGATCCACTGGCCCAGCGTCTTCAGCCGGCCTTTGATCAGGTCGTGATAGTCGCGGTTCTTTGCATAGACCGACACGATGCCACGGTCGGGGTGGTCCAGCAGCGCGCGCGGGTCCTCCGCGGGGGCGTAGCTGGTGCCGAGCGCAATGACCGTGCGCGCCTCCGGCCACAGGGCCTGGGGGTGGACGCGGCGGTCGGCCTTGTCCTCCATCCAGCCCATGTCGCCGTGCCGGCCCTGGCGCAGGAACTCCGCAAGTCGCTCCTTCGCCTCCGAGCCAAGATCCGCCCTGGCGAAACCGACCGCGTCGAAACCGAGCGCCAGGGCCCGGTTGCGGATGGCTTCGCGGATGGAAAGGGCAGGGTCAGCCATGGAGATGCCTTGAACCACAGAGGCGCGGAGACACGGAGAAATTTACAAAATGACCGGTAAGACGGTTGGAAGCGACCGCTCGGCCGGGCGTCTCTGTGTCTCCGTGTCTCTGCGGTTATTTCCCGGTTCAGCCGCGGCCACGGTAGGGCTGGACCTCCTGCGGCGGGATCCACACGCCCTTGGGCGGCTCGCCCGTCGCGTAGAACACGTCGATGGGAATGCCGCCGCGCGGGTACCAATAGCCGCCGATGCGCAGCCACACCGGCTTCAGCTCGTCCACCAGACGCTTGCCGATGCCGACCGTGCAGGCCTCGTGAAAGGCGCCGTGGTTGCGGAAGCTGGTCAGGAACAGCTTCAGCGACTTCGACTCCACCAGCCAGTCGCCGGGGACATAGTCGATGACCAGATGCGCGAAATCCGGCTGCCCGGTGATGGGGCAGAGCGAGGTGAACTCGGGCGCCGTGAAGCGCACGACGTAATTCTCGCCGGGGTTCGGGTTCGGCACGCGCTCCAGCACCGCCTCTTCCGGCGTTTTCGGCTGGACGGTGGCGCCGCCGAGCTGCGTCAGGCCGGCATAAATACTCTCAGACATTCGCGGATTCCTTCTTGCCCGCCTTCGCTTTGAGGGACGCAAGCGGATCGTCGGTCGCCTCGATGTCGCCTTCGTTCAGGCGGGCTTCCAATGCGCTGGCGACCTCTTCGAAGCGGCCGTCCTCGATGGCCTGGCGAAGTTCGGCCATCAGGTCCTGGTAGTAATGCAGGTTGTGCCAGGTCAGCAGCATCGGCCCCAGCATCTCACCCGCCTTGAACAGGTGATGCAGATAGGCACGGCTGTGATTCCGGCAAGCGGGGCAGCCGCATTCCGCGTCCAGCGGACGTTCGTCGTGCGCGTGGCGGGCGTTGCGGATGTTGATGGTGCCGCGCCGCACGAAGGCCTGACCGGTGCGCCCCGACCGGGTGGGCATCACGCAGTCGAACATGTCCACGCCGCGCCGCACGGCGCCGATCAGGTCGCTCGGCCGGCCGACGCCCATCAGGTAACGCGGACGGTCCTTGACCATCAGCGGCTCGGTGAAGTCCAGCACCGTGAACATCGTCTCCTGGCCTTCGCCCACGGCCAGACCCCCGATGGCGTAGCCGTCGAAGCCGATGTCGGTCAGGGCCGCGACGCTCTCCGCCCGCAGGTCCGGATAGACGCTGCCCTGCACGATGCCGAACAGGCCGTAGCCCGGCCGCTGCACGAAGGCGTCCTTGCTGCGCTTGGCCCAGCGCATCGACAGCCGCATGGAGGACGCCGCCTGAGCCTCCGTCGCGGGGAAGGGGGTGCACTCGTCCAGGCACATGGTGATGTTGCTGTCCAGCATGTGCTGGATCTGGATCGAGCGTTCCGGCGTCAGGTGGTGCTTGCTGCCGTCGAGGTGGCTTTTGAAGGTCACCCCTTCCTCGGTCATGGTCCGCAGGTCGGACAGCGACATGACCTGGAATCCGCCGCTGTCCGTCAGGATCGGCTTGTCCCAGTTCATGAAGCGGTGCAGGCCGCCCAACTGCGCCACCCGCTCGGCGGTGGGGCGCAGCATCAGGTGATAGGTGTTGCCCAGCAGGATTTCGGCACCCGTGGACTTCACCGCGTCGGTGGTCATCGCCTTGACGGTGGCGGCGGTGCCCACGGGCATGAAGGCCGGCGTGTTGATGTCGCCGTGCGCTGTGCTGACCCGCCCGCGCCGGGCGCGGCCATCGGTTTTCAGAAGCTCGAACCCGATCCCGGTCATCAAACCCTCCGGAGCAGCGACGCGTCGCCGTAGCTGAAGAAACGGTAGCCCTGGCCGATGGCGTGCGCGTAGGCCGCCCGCATGCGGTCCATGCCCGCGAAGGCGCAGACCAGCATGAACAGGGTCGAGCGGGGCAGGTGGAAGTTGGTCAACAGCAGATCCACGATCTTGAAGCGGTAGCCGGGGGTGATGAAGATGTCCGTGTCGCCGCTGAAGGGCCGGATCGTGCCGTCCTCAAGCCCCGCCGTCTCCAGGATCCGCAGGGCCGTGGTGCCAACCGAAACGATCCGGCCGCCCGCCGCGCGGGTGGCGTTGATGGCGTCGGCCGTCTCCGGTGAAATCTCGCCCCACTCGCTGTGCATGCGGTGTTCGGCGATGTCCTCCACCTTCACCGGCAGGAACGTTCCGGCCCCGACATGAAGCGTTACCGGCACGCGCCGGATGCCGCGCGCGTCCAGCGCGGCCAGCAACTCCGGCGTGAAGTGCAGGCCGGCGGTGGGAGCGGCCACGGCGCCCTCGCGCGCGGCGAAGACGGTCTGGTAATCCGACGCGTCCTGCTCGTCCGCCTGCCGCCGGATGTAGGGGGGCAGGGGCATGCGGCCATGGCGGTGCAACGCCTCCATCAGCTCCGCCCCGCCGGCGGAGAAGCGCAGCCGCACCTCCATGCCGTCCTTGGCGACCACCTCGGCCGAAAAGTCGTCGGCGATGGCGATGACGTCGCCGGGCTTCAGCCGCTTGCCGGGGCGGGCGAAGGTCGCCCACTCCCGCTCGCCCTCGCGCTTGTGCAGCGTGATCTCCACGCGCACATCGCCGCGCCGGCCGTCCAGCCGGGCGGGGATCACGCGCGTGTCGTTCACGACCATCAGGTCGCCCGGCTCCAGCAGGCTGGGCAGGTCGCGCACGATGCGGTCGTGCAAATGCTCCGCCACGTCCAGCAGACGGGCGGCATCGCGCGGCTTGACCGGATGCTCGGCGATCCGGTCCGCCGGAAGGTCGAAGTCGAAATCGGCGGTCTTCATGGGAGCCGCCCGTATAGACCAAAGCGGTGGTGCGGGGGAAGCATTACGAGTCGGCGTCTATTCCGGTTGCGGCAACCCTTGGGCCTGGAGCGCCGCCGTCTGGCGGGCGTGCAGCGCGTCCACGTCGAAGCCGCGGATCATCTCCTGGAACAGCTGGTACCAGTTCACCTCGGCGTTCAGGTGCAGGAAGACGGAGCCCAGGCCGATGGCCGCGCGGTCCATGAAGACGAACTCGCGGGGAACCTCCACGCCGCCGACGCGGCGCAGCTCCGCATGCACCTTGGCGGCCGTTTCGCGGCCGTAATGGCCGGAATTGGTCTCCTCGATGCGGCGGGTGCGGTCGTCCATGATCGGTGCGTAGACGAAACGGGCCCAGATGTTCAGGACGTCCACCAGCTCCTTCGACGGGTTGCCGAAGCCCCAGGTGCGGTAGGCCTCCACCGCCTTCTCCTGGTTGCCGGTCTTCAGCGAGTCGTACAGGTCGATGACGCCCTTCACGAAACGCGCGGGGAAGACGCGGATGCAGCCGAAATCCAGCAGGTTGATGGAGCGGTCGGGCCGGACCGTGTAGTTGCCCAGGTGCGGGTCGCCGTGGATGACGCCGTAGCAGTAGAAGGGCACGTACCAAGCCCGGAACATGTTCATCGCCAGCTCGTTGCGGGCGTCCGGATGGTCCTTGACGAAGTCCAGGATCTTGCGCCCGTCCACCCACTCCAGCGTCAGCAGGCGCTTCGTGGACAAATCCGGAATGATCTCCGGCACGTGGACGCCGGGCGTGCCGGCCAGCATGGAGCGGTAGAGGCGGGCGTGCTTGGCCTCCCGCTCGTAATCCAGCTCCTCGCGCAGGCGGGCGCCGATCTCCGCCTGGATCTGCTTGGTGGAGATGGCGCTGTCGCTGCGCTCGAAGATCGCGAAGATCAGTCCGAGCTGCCGCAGGTCCGCCTCCACGGCCGACGCCATGTCGGGGTACTGGAGCTTGCAGGCGAGATCACGTCCGTCCAGTCCCACCGCCTTGTGCACCTGCCCCAGCGAGGCGGCGGCCGACGCGGTGTGCTCGAAACTCTTGAAGCGCTTGTGCCACACGGGGCCGAGTTCGCTGGCCATGCGGCGCTTCACGAAGGGCCAGCCCATGGACGGCGCGTCGGCCTGAAGCTGCGACAGTTCCTGCACATACTCGCGCGGCAGCGCGTCGGGGATGGTGGAGAGCAGCTGCGCGACCTTCATCAGCGGCCCTTTCAGGCCGCCCAGCGCCATGCGCAGTTCCGACGCGTGGCGTTCGCGTTCCAGCGGGATGCCCAGCACCCGCTCCCCGGCGAAACGGGCCGCAAGGCCCCCCACGGCGGTCCCGACCCGCGCGTACCGCGCGATCCGGCCGCCCAGCGTGTTCTCGTCTGTGTTCGGCATGCCGAATAGGTGGGTGCGGCAGGGCCGAATGGCGAGTCCCCGCCGGGCGGAACCGGCGGCTTTGCGGCGTTTTCAGGTGGCCGCCTTCAGTTTGTCGCCTTCATTTTGCTGGGGCGATGTTCTGGTTCACGCAGAACATGTTGGTCGGGTCGTATTTCTGCTTCAGCGCCCGCAGCCGTTCATAGTTCGGGCCGTAGGCGGCCTGGACGCGCTGTTCGTCGTCGGTGATGAAGTTCACATACACCCCGCCGGTGGCGTATTGGGCGGCTTGGTCGAAGACGTCTCTCGCCCAGCGGACGCAGGCGCTGTCCTCCGGCGCCGTGTCCCAGCGCGCGTGGACGTTCATGACGAACTCCGCATCGCGGTGCGGGTAGGCGGTGGCGTCCGCGGGCACGCGGTTGGCGGCCCCGCCGAGTTGCCCGACGAAGATCTCGCACTGGGTGGAGGGCAGCTTGCCGGCCTGCTCCACCAGCAGGTCGATCAGCCCGTCGTCCAGCCGGGTGAAGTTGTGCGATTTCCAGTAGTTGCGGGCTCCCGGCGCCAGCAGCGGGTCGAAGGCGGACTCCCAGGCCGTGTAGGGCATGGGGCCGACATGCTCGCCCAGCGGCTGGCCCAGCGCCCGCAGGGGCGCCAGCGCCTTTTGCGCGGTGGCCTCGTCGGCGGCGCAGAAGACGGGCATCACCATCACCTCGCGCCCATGCACCTCGGCCGGCAGGAAGGGCAGGGGCGGCGCCTTCCGCAGGACGACCCAGCAGGAGGCCTCGTCCGGCAGGGCGGCCACGGCGTCGCGATAGCGGCGCATCAGCTCGCCCACGCGGTCGAACGGATGCACGATCAGCCCGGCCGTCACCATCGGCCCCACGGGGTGAAGCTGGAAGGTGAAGGAGGTGACGACGCCGAAGTTGCCCCCGCCGCCGCGCAGCGCCCAGAACAGATCCGCGTTCTCGTCTTTGTCCGCGCGCAGGAAACGTCCGTCGGCGGTGACCACGTCGGCGGCCAGGAGGTTGTCCACGGTCAGACCGTACTTGCGCGTCAGCCAGCCGAATCCGCCGCCCAGCGTCAGCCCCGCGATCCCCGTGGTGGAGTTGATGCCGACCGGCACGGCCAGCCCGAAGCCCTGCGTCTCCCGGTCCAGGTCGCCGAGCGTGGCGCCTGGGGCGACCCGCGCCGTCCGGTTGATGGGATCGACATGGACATAGCGCATCGCGCCGAGGTCGATCAGCACGCCCCCGTCGCACAGGGCGTTGCCCGCGATGTTGTGCCCGCCGCCGCGGACGGAGACCAGCAGCCCGTTCTCCCGCGCGAAGCGCACCGCCTGCATGACGTCGGCGGCCCCGGCGCAGCGGACGATCAGGCCCGGCTTGCGGTCGATCATCGCGTTCCAGATCTTGCGGGCCTCCTCATAGCCGGCGGACTGCGGCGTCAGCAGCGTGCCGCGCAGCCGTCCGGCAAGGTCGTCGATGGCCTGCTGGGTGAGGATCGTGTCCCGCCGGTCGGCGGTACGCACCATGAAGTCGCCCATCGGACACCTCCCAGAGGGGGTTGTGGGCCTGAAGCGGCGGTTGGGGGCGGTGGATTCCCCGGCCCGGCTAACTTAAAATCGGCCAATTCATGACCGGTTCAGGCCGCGTTGGCGTCCGCAGGGTAAAGCGATGGGCGTGCCGCGGCCACGCCGTAAAGGGTTCCCTCCGGCATTCTTACGCGCCGCGCACACACCGCAATTCGGACTCATGCGGCCCGGTGCCCTACTCCCCGCGCAACTTGCGGGTCCAGTCGCCGAGCGCGGTCAGCAAGGCGGTGACCCTCGGGCGGACCGACTCGTCGGTCAGGTTGCCGTCCGCGTCGAACTTCTGGGCGGCGGAGGGGACGATCACCTCCGGCTTGTTCATCGGATGCACGTCCAGGAACACGCAGACCTGCCGCAGATGGTACTGGGACCGCGCCGTGCCCAGCCCGCCGCCGGCCCCCATGGAAGGCCGCGGGCTTCCCGGCGAAGGGCTGGTCGGCCCCGCGCGGGGCCCAGTCGATGGCGTTCTTCAGCACGCCGGGGATGGAGTAGTTGTATTCCGGGCAGGCGATCAGCAGCGCGTCGGCGGCGCGGATGGCCTCGCGGAAGGCCGTGACCGCCTCGGGCCGCCCGGCGGCCTCCACGTCGGCGTTGTAGAGCGGGATGGGGCCGAGATCGAAGACATCCAGGCTCATGCCCTCGGGCAGCAGCTCCGCCGCGACGCGCAGCAGGCCGCGGTTGGTCGATCCCCTGTGCACGGACCCGGCGAAACCCAGAACGCGGACCGGCGACGCCATGACCTGCTCCCTTTTCGAATGCGTTGGGGAAAGGAGTGGTGACGTGCCGTCAGCTTGGCAAGTGGATGGCGGTTCTTCTCCCGCGCGGTTGATGGTTTACGAAACAGTTTCAAGTGATACCATGTGCGGGCGCGGCGGTGTCTCCGCTGCCCAAAAAGAAGACCGGGAGAGGAAACATGAGATCGGCATGGAACGCGCTCGCCGCGGCGGTGCTGGCCGCCTGCGTCGGCATCGACGCGCAGGACGCTCAGGCGCAGGGGACAAACGCGCAGGGCGGCAAGCCCGTGAAGATCGGCGTGCTGGTGGACGAGCAGGGCTTCGCCTCCGACATCGGCGGCACCGGGGCCACGCTGGCGGCAAAGATGGCGGTGGAGGATTTCGGCGCCTCCGTGCTCGGGCGGCCCATCCAGGTCGTCTCGGCCGACATGCAGAACAAGCCGGACGTCGCCTCCAACATCGTGCGCCAGTGGTTCGACCTGGACGGCGTGGACATGGTGACCGACATCCCCGTGTCGTCGGTGGCTCTGGCCGTGCAGTCCGTGGCGCGCGAGAAGAAGAAGGTGCTGATGATCAGCGCCGCCACGACGACGGAACTGACCAACGCCCAGTGTTCCCCCTACTCGATCCATTGGGCGGATGACACCAACGCCCTGTCGGTGGGCACGACGAAGGCGGTGGTCGAGGCCGGCGGCAAGAGCTGGTTCTTCATCACCGCCGACTTCGCCTTCGGCACGGCAATGGAGAAGGCCGCGACGGAGGCCATCAAGCAGGCCGGCGGCACGGTCGTCGGCGGGGTCAAGCACCCCATCGGCACCAGCGACTTCGGCTCCTACCTGCTGACGGCGCAGGGCAGCGGGGCGAAGGTCGTGGCGTTGGCCAACGTCGGCGCCGACACCATCACCGCCATCAAGCAGGCCAGCGAGTTCGGCCTTCCGGCCGGCGGGCAGAAGCTGGTCGGCTACATCGTCTTCATCACCGACGTGCACTCGCTGGGCCTCGACCTCGCCCAGGGGCTCTACGTGACGGAAGGCTTCTACTGGGACCAGAACGACCGCACGCGGGACTGGTCGAACCGCTTCCTGGCCCGTCACGGCAAGATGCCGTCGAAGGAGCAGGCCAACACCTATCTGGCGACGCTGCACTGGCTGAAGGCGGTCAAGGAGGCCGGCACGACCGACGCTGAGGCCGTCACCGCCAAGATGAAGGCGATGCCGACCGACTATTTCGGCACGCCCGGCAGCATCCGCAAGGACGGCCGCGTGCTCTACGACCTCACCCTCTATCAGGTGAAGGGCAAGGCGGAGAGCAAGGGAGCCTGGGACTACTACACCCCCATCCGCACCATCCCCAGCAACGAGGCCTTCCTGCCGCTGGAAACCAGCGCCTGTCCCTTCGTGAAGGGGTGATGGGGGAGTGGGGTGGTTGTGCTGGCCCCTCCCAACCTCCCCCCACTTCGCGGGGGGAGGTTGGGAGGCAGAGCGGCGGCAGTCCCCTCCCCTGCGAAGCGGGGGAGGGTTAGGGAGGGGGCACGACGAAGCAAGGCTGCCAGGAACGCTCAACCTCCCTGGCTGCGGATCCACGCCGCTGTGGCACTGTCCATGGTGTTCTTGTGGTTGATGAACCACTCCGGCACGACCTCGGTCAGGTAGCCGCGGGCGAGCGCCAGGTTGCCGCCAGCCAGGCGTTTCTCGATGCCTTCCAGTTCCAGGCGGACGCGGTTGTGTTCGCCGACGTGGATCGGGGTCGGCGGGAAGCCGTACTGGTGCATCAGCTCCTCCTCGCGGGCGAGATGGTCGCGGAGGTGCTGGGCGAATTTCGCGAAGAAGGCGGGAAGCTCCGCATCGGACGCGGCGGCGGCTTCGGCCAGAAGCTCGACGGTCTCCTTGTGGTCGGCGTCAATGATGGCGTTGCCGACCTCAAGGGACTCGTCCCAGGCAGGAATGGCCCGGGCGGAAACGGACAGGGTGGGCATGGCGGGCTCCAATGGATTCGTTGGGGCGCACCATACCCACTCTGGGATGAGGGACACTTGACGTCCGTCAACCGAACCCGGTCAAGAAAACCCGCTCAGTCCTGTTTTTCCAACTCGTCCACGAAGCCGCGGATGACGCCCAAACCCTTTTGCCAGAAGGCGGGGTCGGAGGCGTCCAGGCCGAAGGGGGCGAGCAGCTCCTTGTGGCGCAGCGTGCCGCCAGCCGACAGCATGGCCAGATACTTCTCCGCGAAGCCCGTCTCGGCCTCCTGGTACACCGCGTACAGCGAGTTCACGAGGCAGTCGCCGAAGGCGTACGCGTACACGTAGAAGGGCGAGTGGATGAAGTGCGGAATGTAGGACCAGTAGTTCCGGTACCCCTCGTCGAACCGCAGCGCCGGACCCAGGCTTTCGGTCTGCACCGCCATCCAGATCTCGCCCAGCCGCTCCGGAGTCAGTTCGCCTTCGGCGCGTTCGGTGTGGACGCGGCGTTCGAAGTCGAAGAAGGCGATCTGGCGGACCACCGTGTTCAGCATGTCCTCGACCTTGGTCGCCAGCATGATCTTGCGGCGCTTCGGGTCCTGTTCGGAGTCCAGCAGGGCGCGGAAGGTTAGCATCTCGCCGAAGACCGACGCCGTCTCGGCCAGCGTCAGCGGAGTGTCGGACAGCAGATGCCCCTGCTTGCCGGCCAGGATCTGGTGCACGCCGTGCCCAAGCTCGTGCGCCAGCGTCATCACGTCGCGCGTCTTGCCCTGGTAATTCACCAGCAGGTACGGGTGTACGCTCGGAACCGTCGGGTGGGCGAAGGCGCCCGGCGCCTTGCCCGGACGTACGGGCGCGTCGATCCAGGGGTTGTCGAAGAAGCGCTTGCCCAGGCCCGCCAGCTCCGGCGAGAAGCGGCCATAGGCGCCCAGCACGAGGTCGCGGGCCTCGTCCCAGCGGATGGTGCGGTCGGTGTCGTCGGGCAGCGGAGCGTTGCGGTCCCAGTAGTCCAGCTGGTCCTGCCCGAACCACTTGGCCTTCATCGTGTAATAGCGGTGGGACAGGGCCGGGTAGGCATCCTTGACGGCCTTCACCAGCGCGTCCACCACCTCGTCCTCGACGCGGTTGGACAGATTGCGGGCGGACACCGGCGCCTTGTAGTTGCGCCACTTGTCCTCGATCTCCTTGTCCTTGGCCAGCGTATTGGTGACCAGCGCGAACAGGCGGATGTTGTCGCCCAGAACCCGGCCGATCACCGTACCGGCCTCTTTGCGCACGGCCGGGTCGCGGTCGGACAGGCGGTTCAGCGCCTCGGCGCAGGTCAGATCCTTCCCGCCGATGGGGAAGCGCAAGGACGCGATGGTCTCATCGAACAGGCGGTTCCAGGCGGCGCGGCCGACCACGTGCTTTTCATGCAGCAGCCGCTCCACCTCGTCGGACAGCTGGTGCTCGCGGAACAGCCGCACGTCGCGCAGCCAGGGGGCGTAGTGGGCCAGTTCCTTCGATGCCTTCAGCTTGGCGGCAAGGTCGCGCTCATCCAGCCGGTTGATCTCCAGCGTGAAGAAGACGAGGTGGGTGGAGATGCCGTTCACCCGTTCCTGCGCGGACTGGTAGAACTTGGCGATCGCCGGATCGACCATGTTGCCGTTGTAGACCAGCCCGGCGTAGGACATGATTCGCGACAGCACCTCGTCGATCCGCTCATACTCGCGGATGGCGGCGGCGAAGGCGTTGCCGTCCAGTGCGGCGAGCTTGCCGGCGTAAGCCGCGTGGAAATCCTTGGACGCGGTTTCCATCCGGTCCAGGTCCGCCTTCAACTCGCGCGAATCCATGCCCGGATACAGGTCGTTCAGGTCCCACGAGGGCAGGGTGCCCAAATCCGGCCCGTCCCCCTTGGCCAGGGCGGTGTCGGGCATGGCAACCTCGAGTCTGCGGTCGGCAAGCCGGGCGGCGCTGCGCTTCATCAATCCCTCCATTTGGTGCTTGGAAGGGGATATAAGCGCCGCGCCCGCCGGGGGGAAGGCTCAGGAATCGGTGCTGTCCTGCACGCGGCGGATCGCCGCCTCCACGCACTGGAGGTGCAGCTTCTTGCGGGCGAGCTGGCGGGCGCGCCGTTCGTCCACGTC
>Ga0065721_10048863_pt1 | contig 68342 bp, 65 predicted proteins | sample Mesricmetagenome_FD_59108 | JGI IMG/M metagenome (GOLD analysis project Ga0065721, IMG submission 59108) | Mesophilic microbial community from rice straw/compost enrichment Sample: eDNA_1 v2 (version 2) | ecosystem: Engineered > Solid waste > Grass > Composting > Bioreactor | place: USA: Davis... | reverse complement strand
GGCCGTGTAGCTTCCCGCCCGTCGGGCGGCGCGGGCCCGGCGGCCTTGAAAATCCGCCGCCCACCCCCAATTACCAGCGTCACGTACGCCGGCCGGCGCGGTCCGTGCTGCCGGCCCTTCGTCCAACCATTGCTTAGCCACGCACATGAGCCAGACCGACACCCCGAACGCCGAGCAGACCCTGGGCTTCCAGGCCGAGGTCAAGCAGCTGCTGCACCTGATGATCCACTCGCTGTACAGCAACAAGGAAATTTTCCTGCGCGAGCTGGTTTCCAACGCTTCGGACGCCTGCGACAAGCTGCGGTTCGAGGCGATCGACCGCCCGGAATTGCTCGATGGCGACGCCGAGCTGGCGATCCGCGTCGACTTCGATCCGGCCGCGCGCACGATCACGGTGTCGGATAACGGGATCGGGCTGTCGCGCGACGAGGCGATCGCCAACCTGGGTACGATCGCGCGGTCGGGTACGCGCGAGTTCTTCGCCAAGCTGACCGGCGACAAGCAAAAGGATGCCCAACTGATCGGCCAGTTCGGCGTGGGCTTTTATTCGTCGTTCATCGTGGCCGACAAGGTGACGGTGGTCAGCCGCCGCGCCGGGTTGCCGGCCGACCAGGCGGTGCGCTGGGAATCCGACGGCCAGGGCGAATTCACGGTTGCGCAGGTCACCAAGGAGGGCCGCGGCACCGACGTGATCCTGCACCTGCGCGAGGGCGAGGATGAACTTGCCAACGGCTGGAAGCTGCGCAGTATCCTGCGCAAGTACTCCGACCACATTTCCCTGCCGATCAAGATGCGCAAGGAAGAGTGGGATGCCGACAAGAAGGCGCAGGTGCGCAAGGATGAGTGGGAGTCCGTCAACCAGGCCAGCGCCTTGTGGACGCGCAACAAGTCCGAGATCACCGACGAGCAGTACAAGGAGTTCTACAAGCACATCGCCCACGACTATGACGACCCGCTGGCCTGGACGCACAACCGGGTCGAGGGCCGCAGCGAATACACGCAGCTGCTATTCATCCCCAAGCATGCACCTTTTGACTTGTGGGACCGCGACGCGCGCCGCGGGGTGAAGCTATACGTCAAGCGCGTCTTCATCATGGACGACGCCGAGCAGCTGCTGCCGTCCTACCTGCGTTTCGTGCGCGGGGTGATCGACAGCGCCGACCTGCCGCTGAACGTCTCGCGCGAGATCCTGCAGGAAAGCCGCGACGTGCGTGCCATCCGCGAGGGCAGCACCAAGCGGGTGCTGTCGCTGTTGGAGGACATGGCCGAGAACCGCAAGGAAGACTACGCGGTATTCTGGAACACCTTCGGGCAGGTGCTCAAGGAAGGCACGGGCGAGGACCCCGCCAACCGCGAGCGCATCGCCAAGCTGCTGCGCTTTGCCTCGACCGCCAACGAAGGCGACGAGCAAACCGTTTCGCTGGCCGATTACGTCGGCCGCATGAAAGCGGGCCAGGAAAAGATCTACTACGTCAGCGCCGAGACCTACGCCGCGGCGCGCAACAGCCCGCACCTGGAGATCTTCCGCAAGAAGGGCATAGAGGTGCTGCTGCTGGCCGACCGCGTCGACGAGTGGATGCTGTCGCACCTGCACGAGTTCGACGGCAAGCCGCTTGCGTCGGTGGCCAAGGGCGGCCTGGACCTCGATGCCCTGGCCGACGAGGAAGAAAAGAAGAAGCAGTCGGAAGTCGCCGAGCAATTCAAGCCGCTCGCCGAGCGCCTACAGAAGGCGTTGGGCGAACGCGTCAAGGAAGTGCGCGTGACGCTTCGTCTGGTCGATTCGCCGGCCTGCATCGTCGTGGGCGAGCATGAACTTAGCCCGCACCTGCTGCGCATGCTCAAGGCGGCCGGGCAGAAGACGCCCGAGGTCAAGCCCGTGCTGGAGATTAACCCCGAGCATCCGCTGATTGCCCGGGTGCGCGATGCGGGCGAGGCCGAGTTCGCCGATTGGGCCGAGCTGCTGCTGGACCAGGCCATGTTGGCCGAAGGCGCCCAGATCACCGATCCCGCGGCCTTCGTCAAGCGGATGAATAAGCTGCTGCTGGGCGGCAAACCGGCCAGTCCGGGTGCTTAAGGCGCATCCTGGGCCAAGCCGCGCCTGCTCGTCCAGGGCATGTGGCCAAGCGGCCGGCCGCCACGAAGCAATCGCCGCGCCGGCCGCTTGCAGCAGGGGGCGCAGTGTGCGCCACCCGACGCTCGGTCGATTATTCGATCTCGATGCCGGCTTCTTCGATCAGGCGGGCCCATTTCTGCGTGTCGCGCCGCACGAGGTCGGCCAGCGCCTCGGGGGTGCTGGAGACGAACTCGACGCCTTGCGATTCGAACTTCTTGTTCAGTTCGGGATCTTTGAGCACATTGACGGTGGCGCGGTTGAGCGTTTCGATGATCTCGGGCGGCGTGCCGGCCTTGGCGAACAATCCGTACCAAGTGGTGTATTCCATGCCGGGCACGGTCTGCGACATCACCGGCAGGTTGGCCGTGTCGGCACCCTTGCTCGGCGCGCTCATCGCCAGCGCGCGCACCGCACCTTTGTCGATCATCGGCTTGAGCGAGGGCATGCTGCTGAACAGCGCCTGCACCTGGCCGGAGGCCAAGTCGCTGATGACCTGGGAGGTGCCGCGATAGGGGACGTGCACGACGTCAACCTTGGCCAGGCTCTTGAACAGCTCCATGCCTAGGTGCGCCACGCCGCCCACGCCGGCCGACCCAAAGTTGACCTTGCCCGGATTGGCCTTTGCGTAGTCGACGAGTTCCTGCACGGAATTGACAGGCAGCTGGGCGTTGACCACCAGCACGTGGGGGCTTTGCGTCAGTTGGCTGATGGGCGTGAGCAGCTCCAGGACCTGCTTGTCGCGCATCGCTTTGGACGGGATGGTCATGTTGCCCGAGGCGGGCATGAGCAGCGTGTAGCCGTCGGCCGGCGCGCCCAGCAGCTGGTTGAGCGCCGGCACGCCGTGGCCGCCCCCTGCGTTGACGACGACCACCGGCTGGCCCAGGTGGTCGCCGAGCCGTTGCGCGAACTCTCGACCCACCAGGTCGGCAGGTCCGCCGGCGGCAAACGGGATGATCATGCGGATGGGGCGATCCGGATACTGCGCCGCCGCTTGCGACGGCGACAGCATGCCCAGCGCGAGCGCGGCAACGCCGAGTAGGGTCTTGAGAGCCATTGTCTTTCTCCAATGTTCTACGAATGGGAAACGCGCTGCCCATTGAGGCGGCGCGCGGTGCGGACGGCGGGGGCAGGGCGCCCGGACCGCCCGTCAGATACAGCCTGTTATTCCATCAATGCGGACACCGGTGCGGGAAACACGCTTTGGTATGCCTCGCCGTAGATCGTCGAGGCGTGCGCCGCGCGCCGGCCGGCCTGGGCGCCGCGCTGCAGCGCGACCCGCTCGTAGTAGGCCCACAGATTCTTCTGCGTGACCATGGCATGCATGGCGCGCAGCTTTTGCTCCCACACGCTGCTGATGTCCAGCAGCAGGTTGGGCCGAAAGCCGCACAGCTCGGGTTGATGCGGCTCGAAGCACAGCACCTGGGGCGGCGCGACGTAGTCAGCCCCATGGCCTGGGGCGATGGCCTTCATGCGGGCGCGCAGCACCATCTCGAAGGTGCGGCAGTGGTCCAGGTTGGAGGGATCTCTTTCAGGGTGCGTGATGACCACCGCGGGGTGCATCTGGCGCATGGCCTGCGACAGGCGGTCGACCGCCTCGGCCGAGTCTGGCATCGGGTAATCGCCCAGGTCGTAGAAATCCAGCGACGCTACGCCCAGGATGGCTGCGGCGGCCTCGGCCTCGGCCCGACGCGTCGCCTTGACGGCGTCGCGTTGTACGTCCTGGCCGGCGTTCCAGGCGGCGTTCGACTCGCCGTTTTCGCCGTAGCTCAGGCAGACCAGATGCACTGGCACGCCGCGCGCGGCGTGCAGGGCCATCGCGCCACCGCAGCGCCAGACGAAATCGCCGACGTGCGCCGTGACCACCAGCATGGACTTTTGCATCACGCATCCTCTCCAAGTTTTCCCGCATTATATTTTTGTGAAACGTCGTTGTACGATATACAACAACTAAGGAATTAACCGGTTTAGAACGCAACATGAGCAACGATGGTGTGGTCGCGGTCGAACGTGCGCTTAGCGTGCTGGATTGCTTCAAGCCAGGGGCGGAACGGCTGTCGTTGGCCGATTTCGACGCGCGCCTGCCACTGCACAAGACGACGATCTTTCGCTTGCTCAATTCCCTGGCGCGCTGCGGCTACGTGGTGCGCGAACCGGACGGCCGCTATGCGCTGGGTCCGCGCGTGCTGTATCTGGGGCGCGTATACGAGCGCAGCTTCAACCTGTCCAACGTGGTCATGCCGGTGCTGGAAAGACTGTCAGCGCAAACCGGCGAAAGTGCGGCCTATTACGTCGAAGCGGGGCAGGACGGACACCGGCTATGCCTGTTCCGGCACCAGCCTCACGAAGGCCTGCATAGCCAAGTGCTGGCCGGCAGCGTCATGCCACCGGACGAATCATCGACCGGCCGGGTGTTCCAGGTATGGGGGCAGCTTAAAGGCCGCGGCGGGGAACGCCTGCCGTTCTTTTCTTGCGGCAAGCGCGATCCCTACACGTCGTCGTGGTCGGTGCCCATCATCGGCGACGAAGACCGCTTCGTCGGCGCGTTGACGGTCGCCGGGCCGTCCGAGCGTTTGAAGAACGCCGACGCACCCTATGTCGAAAGCCTCATCCTGGCTGCCGCCGATGCGCTTTCCGGCCGGATGGGGGCGTCGGCTGATATGCGTGAATCGCTATACGGGCCGCCGCGCGGGTAAGCCGCGCAAGCTGCCGGTCAGCTTCCGCCCTTGCCGGCATCGGCCTTGAAGCCCGTGGCCTTGACGATTTCGCCCCAGCGCTTGGCTTCGCTGTCGAGCAAGTCCTGCAGCGCCTGGCGCGTCGAGCCCACTACGACGAAGCCCGCGCCGTCCAGCGTGCGGGCGGCTTGCGGCTCGCGCAGCGCCGCCGCGCTTTCGGCCTGCAGCTTGTCCAGGATGGCGGTCGGCGTGCCCTTCGGCGCGAACAGGGCGAACCATGCGCCGAAGTCCACCTTGTCATAGCCTGCCTGGGCGAACGTCGGCACGCCGGGCAGGACGGCCGAGGGTTGGGCGCCGGTCACCGCCAGCGCCCGCAGCGTGCCCGCTTGGACCTGCGGCGCGGCCAGCGCCGTGGTGACGAAAGCGGCGTGCACCGCTTCGGATGCCAGCGCCGATACGGCGTCGCCCGTGGAGCGGTAGTGAATGGGCTCGATCTTTATGCCGACTTCGCGGGCGAACAGTTCCGCGCCGAAATGACCGGGCGTGCCGGCGCCAAAGGTGGCGAAGTTGATCCGGTCCGTCGCCGCCTTGGCGGCTTCGATGAAGGCGGCCACATCCTTGTACGGCGCGCGGGCGGGCACCACCAGGGCGAAATCGGCCCGGACCACCTCGGAAATGGGCTCGAAGTCGCGCAGGGGATCGTAATTCAGGTTGGTGTACGTGGCCGGTGAAATGCTGATCGAACCGACTTCGCCGAGCAGTAGCGTGTAGCCGTCGGCGGGGCTGCGGGCAACGGCTTGGGCGGCGATCTGTCCACCCGCGCCGGCGCGGTTTTCGACCACCACGCTTTGGTTCAGTCGCGCGCCCAGGTGTTGCGAGAGCGTGCGCGCGACGATGTCGGGACCGGTGCCCGGCGGAAACCCGACGTTCAGGCGCACGGGCGCCTGCGGGTATTGGGCGGCCGCAGCCAGCGGCACGCAAAGCAGCGCTGTGCCCAATAGTCGGCGTAGGGTAGGTGGCATGGTCATCTCCTCAGGTGGCGTGCCGATGCGTGGTCGGCAGGTGTGGCAATGGTGCAGTGAGGGCGGCTGCTAGCGGATGCAGTAAAAGCGCAGCTCGACCCGGTCGGGAAAGCGTGCGCCCGTCCCGACGAAAAGATGTTCGTTGAGCCAGGCCAGGCGCGGCGAGGCGGTTTCGAAGCGGGGATGGCTGCGGAAGTAAATGCGCGCCGGATCGACCGGCTCGCCGCGCGCCAGCTTGGCAATGTCTTCGGCGCTGCCAGTGCGGATGCCGGTGTTCTCGACGTAGACGTGCTCGCCCTCGGTCGTCTCGATCACATAGCGGGCATGGATGTCGGTGAAGGTTGCCGACCGTATCGACTGGAAGTCCGCGCCGCCGGGCAGGATGCGGCCCTCGAGCAGTGGCCCGCGGACCGTGCCGCCTAGGATGGGGATCACGCGGCGTCGGCCATGGGGCGTGTCGCCTATCTCCTGGGGTGCACCGACCTGGACGTCGACCGTGGCGACGTATTCCAGGCGTGGCGCGCCTTGCGCGTCGCGCGAGGCGTCGGGTGCGGCGGTCATGTCGTTGCTCCTCGGGCGCGGCGCAGGGCGGCCGGGTCGAAGCCGGCCAGTTGCTTGTAGCGCAGGGAAATGGCCTGCAGCTCGTCCTGCGGGATGACGTCGTTGATGTCGGCAAACCCTTGCGGCGCGCGCTCTTCGGCCATTTGCATGACTTGCTCGGGACCGTTGAGCCGGTTGCGCAGCACGATGCCCGCGGTGCGCGGCAGGCGCTCGGCCTCGTACTCCAGCAGCGCGGTTTCGACGCTGCGGACCTTGCCGCTGGCCGCTTGCGCCAGCCAGTCGGCCAGGCAGCGCGCATCCAGGATGGCCTGGGCCGAGCCGTTCGATCCTATGGGATACATGGGATGCGCCGCATCGCCCAAAAGCGTCAGTCGTCCCTGCGTCCAACGCGGCAGGGGGTCGCGGTCGGCCAGCGGAAACTCGTAGATCGCCTCGGCGCCGTCGATGATGGCCGGAATGTCGATCCAGTCCCATCGCCAGTCGGCGAAGCGATCGGCAAAAACCGATTTGTCCACCCGGCGGTTCCAGTCGCTGGCCGGCAATGCGCCATCCGGCACGGCCAGCTCGGCGATCCAGTTGATGAGCGATTCTCCTTGGCGGCGCAGCGGCTCGGAGATCGGATAGCAGACGAATTTTTGGTCCTGGTGGCCGGCCATGAACATCGTTTGGCCGTCCAGGTAAGGCTTGGCCCGGGTGACCGCCCGCCAGAGCATGCGACCGGAATAGCGCAGCTCGTCGCCCACCGGGTGCAGCTGGCGGCGCAGCGCAGAATGGATGCCGTCGGCGCCGACCACGACATCGCCGCTGACGGTATGCAGGGTGCCGCTGGCCCGGTCGCGCAAGCAGGCATACGCGCGCCCGTTTTCCTGGCCGGCCGATTCCAGCGCCATGCCCGTGACGATGGCCGATTCTCCCAGCCGATCGCGCACCGTTTGCGCCAGCAGCATTTGGAACTCGCCGCGGTGGATGGAAAACTGCGGCAAGGGGTAGCCGGCATGCAGGCCGCGCGGTTCGCGCCAGATCGGCTGGCCGAATTTGTTGTAGTAGTGCAGGGCCGAGGTGGCCACGCCAAGCTGCGACAGCGCCTGCAGCAGCCCGAGCTGGTCCAGCTCGTTGACCGCATGGGGCAGCAGGTTGATGCCCACGCCGAGCGGGCGCAACGCCTGCGCGCTTTCATACACGCGGCAGCCGATTCCTCGCTGATGCAGCATCAGGGCCAGCGTCAGGCCGCCGATGCCCGCGCCGGCGATGACGATTTCCATGCCTCCTCCGGATTGGCGGATAATGTTATGCACCATAACAATTATTGTTATGTAGGATAACGACTTCTGCATCGACGCGGGATCGGGTTTAACCCCAGGTCGCGGCCTGGCGCGACGGGCCCGCTTTCGGCGAGTATTGGACGCCCTGGAAGGATTTCTTCGACATGTCGCAAGCCCGATCCTTGCACCCGCGTCGACCCCAGTCGCGCGGCGAACCCTTCGTGCCCCACGTGCCGGGCGTCGAATACGGCGTGCTGGACGAACTGGTGGGCTACGCCATTCGGCGCGCCCAGATCCTGATCTACGAGGATTTCCTGGCGGCGTTGGCGCCCTGGGACATCACGCCGCAGCGCTTTTCCGCGCTGACCATCATCGCGGCCAATCCCGGGCTGAAATCGACCGAGCTGGCCCGCATACTGGGGATCGCCCGGTCGGGCGCGGTGCAGATCGTCGACCAGCTCGAAGCCTTGGGCTATGTGACGCGCGCGCAGGCGCCCGATGACCGGCGCGCCCACTGCCTGACGCTGACCTCGGCCGGCCGGCGCGCGTATGCGCAGATCGCCGAGGCGGTACGGGCGCACGACGCCCGCATCAGCGCCAGGCTCAATGCCGATGAGCGGCGCAGCCTGATCGAGCTGCTGGGGCGGCTGGGGTGATTGCCAGCCAGCCGGCCGCCGCCGGTTCCGGCTAGGCCAGCGCGACCAGCACGCCCTGCGCCGCGGGTCGCGCGCGCAGTTTTTCGCACCATGCCTGCAAGCGCGGCGTTTCGGGCCGGTCCACCGGCAGCAGCAGCCAGCGATGCGCCTGCGCGCCGACAGCGATGTCGGCCACGGTGAATTCGTCGCCAGCCAGCCATTGGCGTCCGGCCAGCCAGTCCTCCAGCAGCAGGCCCAGCCGGTTGCTCTGCGCCACCGATGCGGCGATGCGCGCCTCGTCGCGTTGCCCGGGCGGGGTTCGCACCAAGCCCATGAAGGCATCGCGCATGGCCGGGCCGAACATCGTGGCCTGCCAATCCATCCAGCGGTCGGCCTCGGCGCGGGTGCGCAGGTCGCCGGGCCACAGCCGTCCGGCGCCGTAGCGCGAGGCCAGGTAGCGGACGATCGCGTTGGATTCCCAAAGCACGAACCCGTCGTCATCGATGGTAGGCACCAGGCGATTCGGATTCATCCGCGCGTATTCGGCGGTGTCCAGTCCGCCGAAGCTGCCACCTGCGTCGATGCGCTCGAACGGCAAGCCCAGCTCCTGCGCCGTCCAGACGACCTTCTGGACGTTGATGGACGTGATGCGACCCCAGATCTTGAGCATTGCTGTCCTCCCTCGTGGCGCGCCGCCCGCTCAGGCGGACGGCAGTTGGCGGCGCGGCCAGCTGCACTGACGCCCGAAGCGCGCCCAGTCGAAGGCCGGCCCCGGATCGGTCTTGCGCAGCGGCGCGATATGCTCGTGCCCGCGCACCGCGCTCAACGGGTAGCGCGCGCGCAGCACGGATGTGAGCCGTGCCAGCGCATCGTACTGCGCATCGGCGTAGGGCGTGGTGTCCGTGCCCTCAAGTTCCACGCCGAGCGAAAAATCATTGCATCGCTCGCGCCCGGCGTGCCATGACACGCCGGCGTGCCAGGCCCGCGCCTCGGTGGAGACGAACTGGACGATTTCGCCGTCACGGCGGATGAAGAAATGCGCCGACACCCGCAAGCCGCGCAGCCGCGCAAACCATGGGTCGGCGGCGCAGTCCAGCGTGTTGGTGAACAGCGCCTCGACGTAGGGACCACCGAAGCGCCCGGGCGGCAGGCTGATGTTGTGCAGCACCAGCAAGGAAACCTGCGTGCCGGCTGGCCGCGTGTCGCAATTGGGCGACGGCGCGCGGCGGATGCCGGGGCCTGGGGCCAGCCAGCCGTGCCGATCCAGCAGCATTATTGGCGGGCCCCCAGTCGTGCGTGCGCTTGGCCGCACCAGGTTTGGCCGTCCTTGAGCAGCGCTTCCGAGCGCGGCAGGTGGATGCCGCAGTGCGCGCAACGGACCATGGGTTCGGACGCGCCGTCGGTGGCGGGGTTGCGGGGCGGCGCGCCGGCACCCGCGCCGCGGCTGCCGGCGCCGGGCTTGTAGGCGAGCAGGCGCAGGGCCAGCAGCACGCCCAGGATGACGATGGCCCAAAGGATGAACTTCATGATGCGGCTCCGGCCTGCGGCGCGTGCGCGCGGTGCAAGCGATACGTGGCCATGGCCTCAGCCCCGCTGCAGGATGACATCCATGACGAACCGGCTGCCGGTATAGGCCAGCAGCAGGAAGGCGAAGCCGGCCAGTGTCCAGCGCAGCGCCACGCGTCCGCGCCAACCGCGGGCATGGCGTCCGACCAGCAGCAAGCCGAACGTGAGCCACGACAGCAGGGTGAATACGGTCTTGTGATCGAAAGGCAGGAACTTGCCGGTCAGCAGCAAGGAAATGACCGAGCCCGACCCGACGGCCAGGGTCAGCACCGCAAAGCCTACCCAGACCACGCGAAAGAGCAGGCGCTCCTGCATCAGCAGGGGCGGCAGGCTGTCCATGACGCGGCTGGCCACGGCCGCGCGCGAGCCATCGCCTGCTGCGCCCGCTGCCAGCGGCTGGTGCAGCCGGCGATCGAGCGCGGCCATCAGCAACGCCTGCAAGGCGGCGATGGTGATCAGGCCATAGGCCGCCAGTGCGATCAGCAGGTGCACGCGCAGCCAGGGGTTGTCCGCGTGCGCGACGATCTGCGCCTGGGGAAAGGCGGCCGCCAGCGCCGTGGCGGCGGTGGCCGCCGGCAGCAGTAGCAGTTGCAGGCCGTCGATTTGCACGAACAGGCTCTCCAGCCAGAAGACCACCATGCCCAGCCAGACCGCGGCCGACAACGCCAGCGCCCAGCCCAGGTGCAGGTAGGGGCCGGACAGGATGCTTTGGTGCAGTCCGAGGGCGTGCAGGACCAGGGCGGCGGCTAGGCCTGCGCGTCCCGCGCGACCCGTTCCCGCGACCGCCGCGCCCCGGGCCAGCGCCCGCCACAGCCAGCCGCCCAGGCAGGCATAGGCGACGGCAGCCAGGGCGTGAAATACAATGCCTGATGACATAGAACCCATAGTCTGGTTGCGGCCGCCGGGCCTTCCCGGCCCGGTTCGTCCTGCGGGGCCGTCCCGCGGACTGCGGCCGGGCGTGCCTGACGCACGCCTCGAACCGGCTAGTGTAAGCGAAACGCCTCTCATGCTCGATAACTTGACCCAACGCCTGTCGCGGGTGGTAAAGACCATCCGCGGCGAGGCCCGGCTGACCGAAGCCAACACCCAGGACATGCTGCGCGAGGTGCGCATGGCACTCCTGGAGGCCGATGTGGCGCTGCCGGTGGTGCGCGAGTTCATCGCCCGCGTCAAGGAAAAGGCGCTCGGCCAGGAAGTCGCCGACAGCCTCAATCCCGGCCAGGCCCTGGTCGGCGTGGTGCACCGGGAGCTGACCGCGCTGATGGGCGGAGACCTGGGCGAGCAGGCCGGGGAGCTGTCGCTGGCGGTGCAACCGCCTGCCGTGATCCTGATGGCCGGCCTGCAGGGCGCGGGCAAGACCACCACCGTCGGCAAATTGGCGCGCTGGCTGATCGAAGGCAATCACACCCACGCCGGGCGCAAGACGGGCAAGAAAAAAGTGCTGGTCGTCAGCGCCGACGTGTATCGGCCGGCGGCCATTGACCAGCTCAAGACCGTCGCCGGGCAGGTGGGGGCGGACTTCCTGCCGTCCGATCCCAGCCAGAAGCCCGAGGACATCGCACGCGGCGCGGTGGATCACGCCCGCCGCCATCACTACGACGTGCTCATTGTCGACACCGCCGGCCGGCTGGGCATCGACGAGGCCATGATGCGCGAGATCCGCGTCCTGCACGACGTCGTCAAGCCGGTCGAGACGCTGTTCGTGGTCGACGCCATGCAGGGCCAGGACGCGGTCAACACCGCCCGGGCATTTGCCGAGGCGCTTCCGCTGACCGGGGTGGTGCTGACCAAGCTGGACGGCGACGCACGCGGTGGCGCGGCGCTGTCCGTGCGCCATGTCACGGGCAAGCCGCTGAAGTTCGTCGGCGTCTCGGAAAAGCTCGACGGACTGGAGCCTTTCCATCCCGAGCGCATGGCGCAGCGCGTGCTCGGCATGGGCGACATCGTTTCGCTGGTCGAGCAGGCGCAGAAGAACATCGACATCGCGCAGGCACAGAAGCTCGCCGCCAAGATCAAGTCGGGCGACAAGTTCGACCTGAACGACTTCCGCGAGCAGATCCTGCAGATCAAGAAGATGGGCGATATGAGCTCGCTGCTGGAAAAGCTGCCCGGTCAATTCCAGCAGGCGGCCAGCCAGCTGCAAGGCGGCCAGGCCGAGCGCCAGCTGCGCCGCACGGAGGGCATCCTCAACGCCATGACGCCGCTCGAGCGCGCCAAGCCTGAACTGCTCAAGGCGTCGCGCAAGCGGCGCATTGCCGCAGGCGCGGGCGTCACGGTCCAGGAAGTCAACCGCCTGCTGTCCCAGTTCGAGCAGATGCGGGGGATGATGAAGCAAATGAAAAAAGGCGGCATGGCCAAGATGATGCGCGCCATGGGTGGCCTGAAAGGGCTGGGTCGCTTCGGCGGACTGCGCTAGATCCGGCAGGCCGTCGCTGCCGGGTCGGCAGCGGCCCCCGCCCGCTGGCGCACGCCGGCACCAGGGCGGCCCACGCAGCAGATGGGGCCGCGAGGCAGGCAGCTAGGGGTTGTCCGCGTAGCGGTCGGTCGCTTCGATCAGCCGCGCCAGCGTGCCCGGTTCGTCGAAGGCGTGGCCGGCGTCCGGGACGAGGTGAAACTCGGCCTGCGGCCAGGCGCGGTGCAGCTCCCACGCGGTGCGCGCAGGGGTGCAGACGTCATAGCGGCCCTGCACGATCGTGCCGGGTATGCCATGCAGCTTGTAGGCATCGCGCAGCAGCTGGCCATCCTGCATGAATCCGCCATTGACGAAGTAGTGGTTTTCGATGCGCGCGAAGGCCAGCGCCGCGCGGTCGTCGTCGTGGCTGGCCTGGTGGTGGGGGCTGGGCAGCAGCGTGATCGTGCTGTCTTCCCAACGGCTCCAGGCATGCGCGGCGCGCAGCCGCACCGACATGTCCTCGTGGTTGAGCAGGCGATGGTAGGCGGCCACCATGTCGTGCCGCTCTTCGGGCGGGACCGGCGCGATGAAATCCTCCCAGAGGTCGGGAAACAGCCAAGAGGCGCCTTCCTGGTAGAACCACTGGATCTCGGACCGGCGCAAGCCGAAGACGCCGCGCAGCACCAGCTCGCTGACGCGATCGGGATGGGTTTGCGCATAGGCCAGCGCCAGCGTAGAGCCCCATGACCCGCCAAACACCAGCCATTTGTCCACGCCCATCACGTCGCGGCGCAGGCGTTCCATGTCGGCGACCAGGTGCCACGTGGTGTTGTTCTCCAGGCAGTCATGAGGCACCGACCGGCCGCAACCGCGCTGGTCGAAGAGCAGGACGCGATAGCGCTGCGGGTCGAAAAGCCGGCGATGCTGCGGCGAGCAGCCGCTGCCCGGGCCGCCGTGCAGGAACACCGCGGGCTTGCCCCGCGGGTTGCCGCAAAGTTCCCAATAGATCGCGTGGCCGTCGCCCGTGTCGAGCATGCCGTGGCGGTAGGGGTCGATGGGCGGGTACTTCATGCGAGCCTCTCTGCAAGATGAGGGGGCGCAGCATCGCCGGCCGGGCAGCGCAGGCCTGGCGTGCAGCGGCGCCGCCAGGCGCCAAGGGCCACAGCCAGGCGTATCACCGGCGGCGGAAGACCAAATCCCACACGCCGTGGCCCAGCCGCAGGCCGCGCGCCTCGAACTTGGTTTGTGGGCGGTAATCCGGGCGCGGCGCGTAACCCTCGCAGGTGTTGGCCAGCAGCGGCTCGGCGCCCAGCACGTCCAACATCTGCTCGGCGTAGGGCTGCCAGTCGGTCGCACAGTGCAGGTAGCCGCCCGGCGCGATGCGGCTGGCAAGCAGTGCCACGAACGGCGGCTGGATCAGGCGCCGCTTGTGGTGGCGCTTCTTGGGCCATGGATCCGGAAAGTAGATGTGCACGCCGGCCAGCGTATCGGGCGCGATCATGTCGCGCACTACCTCCACGGCATCGTGCTGGATGATGCGCACGTTGGTCAGGCCAGAGGCCTCGATCCGCTTGAGCATCGCCCCCACGCCGGCGTTGAATACCTCCACGCCCAAAAAGTTCTCCGCAGGCCGGGCCAGCGCGATTCGTTCGGTCGTCTCGCCCATTCCGAAGCCGATCTCCAGCACGGTAGGCGCGTCACGGCCGAAGGCCTGGGCCAGATCCAGCGGCTGCGGCCGGTACGGGATGGACCAAAGCGGCAGCAGCCGCTCCAGCGCATCGCGCTGCGCTTGGGTGATGTGGCCGCGGCGGTGGACGAAGCTACGGATATGGCTGGCGCCCGGGCTGGGCGGGGCGCCATGCGAAGGCGTCGGCGCCGCAGCTTCGGTGGTGGGAACGGGCGTTTGCGGGGTTTCGGCGGCAGTCATGGACGGCAGGTAGGGACAGTCGTCGGGCGCGGGTGCGGCGGCGGGCATCAACCGCCGCCGACGGCCACCACGATTTCGATGCGGTCGCCTTCTGCAAGCGTGGTGTCGGCGTGCCGGCTGCGCGGCACGATCTCGCCATTGCGCTCGACGGCGACACGCTTGCCGGCAAAGCCCAGTTCCTCGACCAGGGCCGCGACGGTCATGGCATGGGCGAGCACCCGCGGCTCGCCGTTCAGGATGATGTTCATGGCCGAGATTGTAGTAGGATCCCCCGCCCCGGGGCAGGATGGCCGCACCGTCGTCCCACTGCTTTCGCAGGCGGGAAAGGCCCGCCAGTCGGTGGTTTGTCTCATCCATGGGCGGGCCGGTCGCAGGGCTTGTCGCCTGATCAGGAGATCGATGGGCTGTGTGGAGCGGGGTGCAGCTCGCGCAGGATATTCAGGAACAGTTCCGCCCGATGGCTGGGTGGTGGCGACGCAACCGTCACCGCGCAGCCCGCGTGGCTGTAGCGTAGGCCCCGCGCCACCAGCCGCAGGCCCAGCCGGCCTTGCAGCATTTCGCCGTAGAAAGTCGGCAACAGGCCCTGGTAATGTCCCGTGGCCACGAGCGCGGCGACGGCATCCAGGCCGGCTGCCTCGGGGCCACGCTCGAAGCGTCCGGTGGCCAGGGCTTGGTCGACGTAGGGATGCGATCGGTAGACCAGCGGCAACCGCGCCCTGTCGCGCGCGTATGAAACGTTGCGCGAAACGTACAGGCGGTGCGTTTCGGTGTAAAGCGGCAGGTAGTTGAAGTCGCGGTCGTTGGTGTATTTGCCGCGGATCGCGATGTCGATGCGGTGCGTGCGCAGGGCCTGGTCCAGTTCTGGGAATGACATCACCAGAATTTCCGGCCGCACGGCCGGCGCCAGGCGCTTGAGTTCGCCCAGCGCCTCGGACAGGTGGCAGTCCGGGTGCATCAGGGTGTGCTCGCCAAGGCCGATCGACAGCGTGCCCGAGAGCACGCCATGGGCCGCATCGACCTCGGGCCGGATGCGCGACAAGGCGCGAAGCGCCGCCGAGCCGTACTTGAGCGCGGCTTCGCCCTCGGCCGTCAGGCGAAATCCCCCGGGGCCGCGCTCGCACAGCCTCACGCCCAGGCGGGTCTCCACGTCGCGGATGTGCCGGCTGATCGAAGCCTTCGACATGTGCAGCTGGTGCTCGGCCGCGGCAAAGCCGCCGGCTTCGGCGACGTGGCAGAACACGCGTAGCGAGCGCAGGTTTCGTTCATCGAAGTCAAGCTTGATCATGGCGGGCCCGGAAGGAGGCGGCGCAGGCGCTTTCTTGCTCTGGCGCCGGGAAATCTTCCGAAAGTTTCATTTATCGGAACACGGATGACAAAAATATCATTTTTCGAAGACATCCTGGATTCTTAAAGTAGCCACGTTCAAACCGCAGCGCCGCACACGGCGGCTTTCATCGATCATGGCTACTTCGCTGACCGTCGCCCCGAAAACGGGACATAAGACCCTGCTGTATTCCGAGCTCGTCACCGAACTGGAGGGGCTGCGCGCCGACATTGCCGTCCTGGGCATGCCCTTCGGTGCGCCTTACGGGCCGCAATCCTTCACCAACGACCAGACGCGCGCGCCGCAAGCGATCCGCGAAGTCACCGACCGCATGGTGCGCGCGCCGGAGCACTACGATTTCGATATCGACGGCCCCCTGCTGCAGGGGCGCACCGATATCCGCTTCGTGGATTGTGGCGACGTCCTGCCCGACATCCATGTCCCCGGCGACCACTACCGTCGCTGCGAGCTGGCCATCCGCCACATCCTGCGCGGCGGGGGGCTGCCTATCGTGCTGGGTGGCGACCACGGCATCACCAATCCGGTGCTCCGGGGCTTCGAAGAGCTGGGCAAGGAAATCACATTGGTGCACGTGGACGCCCACCTGGATTGGCGCGACGAGGTCAACGGCGTGCGCGACGGCCTGTCCAGCCCTATCCGCCGCGCCTCAGAGCTGACCTACGTGGGCAAGATCATTCAGATCGGCCTGCGCGCCCAGGGCAGCGCCCGTCCGGCCGAATACGAGGCGGCCAAGGCATATGGCGCCGAGCTGGTGACGGCCTATGAGCTGCATGAAATCGGCATGGACGCCGTGCTGGACCGCATTCCCGACGGGGGCAACTACTACCTGTCCATCGACGCGGACGGCCTGGATCCAACCATCATGCCCGCCGTGGACGGACCGGCACCGGGCGGCGTCACCTTCGTGCAGGCACGCAAGCTGATCCACGGCCTGGTACGCAAGGGACGCGTCGTCGGCATGGACATCGTCGAAATCCAGCCTTCGAAGGACACGCCCACGCGGCTGACCTGCGTGACCGCTGGCCGCCTGATCGTGAACCTGATCGGCAGCGCCATCCGCGCCGGTTATTTCGACAAGAAGTAAGGCCCCGACGGGCCGATACGGACTCCTTCCTTAACCCACCCACCCACATCCGGAGCAAGCACACATGGCACATACGCGGATACGAAAGTTCAACACCCGCGACACCTACCCCGAGCAAAAGATCAGCAACGACCTTTGCCAGGCAGTGGTCGCGCGCGGCACGATGGTCTTCCTACGCGGCCAGATCGGCCAGGACCTGGACACGTCCGAAGTCGTCTGCATCGGCGACGTGACCGGCCAGGCCGAGCAGGCGATGAAAAATATCGATATGCTTCTGAAGGAATCCGGCAGCCAGCTGGACCATATTTGCAAACTGACGATCTATATCTCCGATCCGCGCTACCGCGAAGCGGTCTACAACGTCGTCGGCAAGTGGCTGAAAGGGGTGTACCCCGTCTCCACCGGCATAGTGGTCACGGCGTTTGCACGGCCGGAATACCTGGTCGAGATCGACGCGATCGCCGTCATTCCCGACTGATACACAAAAGAAGGGCGAAACTGCCCTCGATACAGTTCCTCAAGGGGAAGCCGAGGAGTCGCAAGCGACGCCGTGATGCCGGCCTGGGCCGGCATGCGGCATGGACTTTGACCGGCAGTAATGACCATGGAGGTCAACATGAAATTCCAAAAATGGATCCAAGGGGCTTTGGCAGCAATTTCCTGCGTGGTGGTATGCAATGCCCTGGCAGCCGACTTGCTTGACGAGATCGAAAAGCGCGGCGTCATCAAGGTGGCAGTTCCCACCGACTATCCTCCCTTCGGCTTTGTCGGGGCCGACATGAAGCCGCAAGGCCTGGACGTGGACATGGCCGGGCTCGTGGCCAGGAAGCTGGGCGTCAAGCTCGAGCTCGTGCCCGTGACGGCGCCCAACCGCGTGCCCTACCTGCAAACTGGCAAGACCGACCTGACGATCTCGTCCCTGGGCAAGACAGCCGAGCGCGAGAAGGTGATTGATTTCAGCATTGCCTACGCGCCGTTCTTCGACGCGATCTTCGGTTCCAAAAAGAATCCGGCCAAGACCTATGACGACCTAGCTGGCAAGGTGATTTCGGTGACGCGCGGCTCCATGCAGGACCAGGAGCTGCAGGAACTCGCGCCCAAGGCGATCATACAGCGCTACGAGGACAACAACAGCACGATCGCCGCCTTCCTGTCGGGCCAGGCCGAAATGTTCGCCAGCGGTACGCCGGTGGCGGCTGCGCTCAAGCAGCGCAATCCCAATTTGGATATGGAACTGAAGGTAGTGCTGGCCAACTCGCCGTGCTACATCGGCGTGCGCAAGGACCAACCCAAGCTGTTGGCCCGGATCAACGAAATCATCCGCGAAGCCAAGGGCGACGGCACCTTGGACGAAATGTCCAAGCGTTGGATGGGCGCGCCTGCTGGCGACCTGCCCGAATAAGAAGGCGGTGCCGTGGCGGACGCGCGCGTGGCGCACGTCCGCCCATGAAAAACACATGCGGTGGGCGACCTGCTCGCCTGCCGGCAAGGGGATTGCGTGAACGTCGTCGGTCTGCCTGCGCATGGCGCAATGGGCGGGCGGATTGTCATGGGAACGTGTGCCGGATGCCGTGCGCCAGGTGGCCGCGGCTTGCGTCATCGACACGTTCGGGGTGGCGCTTGCCGGAAGCGCCACACATCCGGCCAGGACGGCGCTGGCCTTGTGCGAAGCGCAGGCAGCCGGGCCGAGTACCGTGCTGCCGGCGGTGGCAGGCGCCCTGGGGGGCGGTCTAGCGCACGAAGTGGCGCCAGGGATGCGCGGTTCGATGCAGCAGGCGGCCTTTGCCAATGCTGTGGCAGCGCACGCCCTGGATTTCGACGATAACTGCTACGCAGGCTTTGTCCATGGCTCGGCAGTCATCGTGCCTGCGCTGCTGGCTTGCGCTGAAGCAGCGGACGCGCGCGGCACGGACATGCTGACCGCGCTGGTCGCCGGCGCCGAGTGCGAGTACGCGGTGGGCGCGGCCACCCGCGGACTCCTCTACGACAAGGGCTGGTGGACGACCGGCGTGCTCGGGCCCATCGGGGCGGCCGTGGCCTGCGGCAAGCTGCTGGGGCTGGACGCACCACGCATGGCACACGCGCTGGCGCTGGCCGTGGGCATGGCAAGCGGCACCAAATCCTGCTTCGGGTCGGACGCAAAGCCGCTCATGGCCGGCAAGGCCGCGCAATCGGGCGTGCAGGCGGCCATGCTGGCGCGAGCCGGTGCCAGCGGTCCGGCCGATCCGCTTAGCCATGCTTACGGTTTCGCCGCCCTCTACAACCAGGGCGTGCTGGATGTCCAGGCCATGTCCTCGCTGGGGGACAGGTGGTACATGCTGGCTCCTGGACTGGACATTAAGCGCATCCCGGTTTGCCTGTCGTCGCATGCCGCAGTCGACGTGCTGCGCGAGCTCATCGCTCAGCACGGGGTGCGCGCGCAGGACGTCGAATCGGTGGTGTGCGATGTACCGCCCATCGTGGTTGCCAACCTGCGCCACGAGATGCCGCGGACGCCGTCCGAGGCGCGCTTCAGCATGCAGTTCGCCATCGGCATGACCCTGCTCGACCCGGACTGGGGGCTGCCTGCGCTGGCCCCCGAACAGGTCACCCGTGCAGACCTGCGCGACCTGATGCGCCGGGTTCGCATGCAAACCGGGCCTTCCTGGGATGATCCCGCGCGACAGGAGCAGGCGCCCGAGGGGGCGGTCGTGCAAGTGCGAATGCGTGACGGCACTACGCTGGAAGGCCGCCGCGACAAGGCCCTGGGCAGCGCCGCTCACCCATTGTCGGCCGCGCAGCTGGCGCGCAAGTTTATGGACTGTGCAACGCCGGTGGCCGGCGAGCAGCGCGCGTTGCGCCTGCTGTCCTGGCTGCAGGCCGTGGACGGCCCGGCCCGGGTGCGTTCGCTATTCGAAATCCTGGCCGCACCGTCGCCGGCCGATGCAGCAGGCGAGCGATCTGCGTGGGGGGCATCCGATGCTTGATTTTTCGAGTGTGCTGGCCGCATGGCCGGATTTCCTGGGCGGGCTGGCGATGACCGCCGTGCTGACCCTGCTGTCGTGCACGCTGGGCACGCTGCTCGGCATCGCGTGCGCCTGGTGCCGGGTCTACGGCTCGCGCGTCGTACGCCTGGCCGTCGCATCCTATGTGGAGTTCTTCCGCAACACGCCGTTCATCGTCCAGATTTTCTTCATTTATTTTGGCCTGCCTGCCATCGGGTTGCGCATGGCGAGCCTGCCGGCGGCTATCGTGGCACTGACGATCAACCTGGGCGCCTATGCCTGCGAGATCGTGCGGGCGGGCATCGAGGCCACGCCACGTGGCCAGCTGGAGGCCGCCCAGTGCCTGGGGCTGGGCCGCTGGCACACTTTCACGCGCGTGGTGCTGCCGCCGGCACTGTCCCGGGTATGGCCAGCGCTGACCAGCCAGCTGGTCATCATCATGCTTGCCACCGCGGTGTGCAGCCTGGTTTCGACCGCCGAGCTGTCCTACGTGACCAACCGGATCGCGGCGCAGACCTTCCGGCAGTTCGAGTCCTACATCGTCGTGACGTTGTTGTACCTGTCGTTGACGATTGCATTCCGCCGCCTGCTGCAGTGGCTGGGGCCGCGGTTCGTGTTTGGCTGCGCGCCGATCGGAGGTGCCCGATGATCTCGTTCACCACATGGGATGTCGTGCGCAACCTGCTGCTGTCGCTGCCATGGACGCTGGCGCTGTCTTTCATCGCCTTCCTGGGCGGCGGACTGGTCGGCCTGCTGTTGCTCGTGCTGCGGCTGGCCCGTCCGCGCATCTTCGAGCGGCCGGTTGCCGCCTATGTGCAGGTTTTCCAGGGCACGCCGCTACTGATGCAGCTGTTCCTGGTGTATTTCGGGCTGGCGCTGGCCGGCGTGGAGACCTCGCCCATGGCCGCGGCGGTGCTGTGCTTCACGTTCTACGCAAGCGCCTACCTGACCGAAACCTGGCGCGGCTGCGTGGAGTCGATTCCGAAGGGGCAATGGGAAGCTTCGGCCTGCCTGGCGCTGACGTTCACGCAGCAGCTGCGGTACGTCATTTTTCCGCAGGCCCTGCGCCTGTCGGTACCGCCCACCGTCGGGCTGGTTGTCCAGATCATCAAGAACACGTCCCTGGCCTCGGTGGTCGGCTTCGTCGAGCTGACGCGCACGGGGCAGATGATCGCCAATGTGACCTTCCAGCCCTTTGTCGTTTACGGCCTGGTGGCCTTGTTCTACTTCGCGCTATGTTTTCCCTGCTCGATGCTCGGCTCGTGGCTGGAGAAACGGATGCGCCTGCAGCATTGAGGACGTAGCATGCACACATCTGAAGAGTCCGTGCCCCTGGTCGACATACGCGGCCTGCACAAGCGGTTTGGCTCCGTCGAGGTCCTGAAAGGCGTGAACCTGCAGGTCGCGCGCAGCGAAGTCATTTGCATCATCGGCAAGAGCGGTTCGGGAAAGAGTACGCTCCTGCGCTGCATCAACGGCCTGGAGTCCTTTAATCAGGGGCAGATCACGGTCGGCGGCCAAAGCGTGCAGACGGCTGACCCGGATTCCCTGCGCGAGCTGCGTAAGAAAGTCGGCATGATCTTCCAGCAGTTCAACCTGTTTCCGTCGATGTCGGCCGGGGAAAACGTCATGCTTGCCCCGCGGCTGGTCCATCGCCGCTCACGCGAAGAATGCCGGGGACTAGCGCAACGGCTGCTCGACCGCGTGGGCCTTGGCGACAAGTTCGACGCCGCCCCGCATCAGCTGTCTGGCGGTCAGCAGCAACGGGTGGCAATCGCCCGGGCGCTTGCGATGGATCCAGAAGTGCTGCTTTGCGACGAAATGACCTCGGCGCTGGACCCGGAGCTGGTCGGCGAGGTGCTGCAAGTCATCGAGCAGCTGGCTCGCGACGGCGCCACGCTGATCATCGTCACCCACGAAATGGCGTTCGCGCGCAAGGTCAGCGACCGGGTGATCTTCATGCACAACGGCCGCGTCCACGAGATGGGGCCCCCGGACGAGATCTTCGGGGCGCCTCGCACGCCGGAGCTGCGAAGCTTCCTTTCGCTGCCCGCCGAGGGAGGCTGAAGCCAGGCGCATTGCCCAGGCTTGGGGGCGGCCGGCGCCGGGCCGTCCTCCTTGCCTGCAGGGAAGCTATAATTGCACCAGCCATCTGCCGATGCGGGCGTAGTTCAATGGTAGAACGGCGGCTTCCCAAGCCTCAAGCGTGGGTTCGATTCCCATCGCCCGCTCCACTTTCCCTTCCTCCTGGCGCTTTGCCAGCCTGGCCGCGGCCCCGGCCCTGGCAGCGCTGCATGCGCACGGCCTATTGATTTGCCCGCGTGGCCCGAATCGCGCAACATACGCCCGTTTCTGCTGAATCGGGGCGTCATTCTCATGTATTGGTCGTTTCTATCTGCCTTGCTTCCCGCCGCGGTCGCCGCAGCTTCCGGTGCCGGCACGCCGTTCCAGGCGGCAACCAATGCGGCGCTTGGCCGCGCGCTCGGGCATCCCCTTTGGGCCACGCTGGCTTCGCTGCTGATCAGCGTGCTGGTGGTGCTGCCGCTGCTGGCGGTGTTTCGTGCGCCTGCGCCGGCGTTGGGCGCGGCGTTGCAAGGCCCGTCCTGGTGGTGGCTGGGCGGGGTGGCGGGCGCATTCTATGTGACTGCCGCCTTGGTTTTGACGCCCAAGCTGGGCGCCGCCGGCTTCATGGTCAGCGTCATCTGCGGCCAGATGCTGGCCTCGCTGGCGATCGACCACTTCGGCTTGCTGGGCCTGACGCCCAAGCCTGCCAACCTGTTGCGCATTGCCGGCATCGCGTTGGTCTTGTTGGGCGCGGTCATCGTCCAGCTGAGCTATTCCACGACGTCCGCGCCTGCCGCTTCCTCGGCCGCGCAGCGGTCCTGACGCCAGCGCGGCAGGCGCGCTACCACTGCGGCGGGTCGGTGCCGGGCGGCACCGACGGCCGCGCGTAGCCGGCGGGTGTGCGCGCCAGCTGTGCCGCCGGGCGCACCGCGCAAAGCTGGTCGAAGCCCGAGGCCTGCGTCGCCAGCCAGGGCGCCAAGTCCGGCTTGACCGCCTGCAAGCCGCCGGGCACGCGCCCCAGCCCACGCAGCCAGTGGCCAGTCTGCGCAAGCGAGACCTGCACGTGCCAGCTGCCGCCTTCCTGCCGTTGCCGCCACAGGGCGGCGGCCGCGCCAAAGGCGATCAGGAATCCGCTGGCTTGGTCCAGTATCTGCATGGGTAGCGCGCGAGGCTTGCCGTCGCCGGCTGCCTCGCCTTCGGCGTGATTGAATCCCATGGCCGTCTGGACCAACGAGTCGAAGCCGCGCCGGTCTGCCCAGGGGCCTTGCGGCCCATAGGCGCTGAGCGAAATCGCGACGATGCCTGGCCGCCGCGCGGCCAGCGCCTCAGGCGCAAATCCCCGCGCGGCCAGGCTGCCCGGCCGGTAGCCCTGCAAGAAGACATGCGCGCCGTCGACCAGGCGCCACAACGCTTGGCGTCCTTCTTCGGTCAGCAAGTCCACGTGGGCCGATCGCTTGCCGCGGCTGGTGTCGGCGATGGCGTCGATGTTGGGCAGGTTGGGGGAATTGACCAGCATGACGTCGGCGCCGAATGCGGCCAGTGTCCGCCCGCCTACGGGGCCGGCCAGGATGCGCGTCAGGTCTAGCACGCGTACGCCGGCCAGCGGCGGCGCCGAATCCGCCAGCGTGGGCAGGGCGAGCGGGGGCGCGTCGCCGATGCGTGTCAGGGCCATGACCGGCTGCGCCGCGACGGCCTGGCCCTGGGGGGTGGCGTCCCACTCGGCAAAGTTGCGAAGCGCCGTGGCGACCAGCCCGCGGTCGGCGGCCGCCTGCTCGACATCCAGCGCCTTCCACCGCAGCATGGCCCGTTCGACGTCGGCGCGCACGGCCGTTTGCGGATCCAGTCCCAACAGGCGCAGCGCACCGTCGCGATGATGGCGGAAGTTGGTGTGGATGCGCACGTGGCCGTCGGCGCATGGGTACAGGCCGGCAAACGGATCCCACAGTTCGGGCACCTTGCCGTCCAGCGAGAACTAACCGGTACTTTCGGCGGCGGCGTGGGCGGCGTCGACCGCCACGCCCTGGCGGGCCACACCGCGCGCATGGCCCAGTTCGCAGGCGGCCAGCGCCGCCGCGGCGATGCTGACCTGCGCGGCGCGTGCCACGGCAAATGACGAGGGGAACACTGGGTCGCAGCCTGTCAGCGTCACTTCGGCCAGCGCCTGAGGCGGCAGGCCGGCCAGCGACCAGGGCGCGACGAGTGCATCGCGTGCAGTCGTTTCCATGGATATCCCTGCGAATGAGCGGCGGTAGGTGTGGATTATCGCGGGCCGCCGGCAAGCGGTCACCTTGCAGAGTTGGATCCATGCCGCAACAGGCGGGGTCGGACATCGCGGCGCGTGGCGGCCGGTGCAATGCGCCGGTTTGGCCAAAGATGCGCGGTTTTCCGATCGGAAGCGGGCATTTTGGCCGCCGATGCGTTGCAAGAAAAGGCGCTTTGCGTTAGGCTACCCGTTTTTCGCGCCGTGAGGCCTTTTTTTACTGGTTGGAGAGGACGCCATGTCTGCCGACGCCCTCTTCCAATTGGGAAACGTCCCGGTAGCCCTGAACACCTCCCAAACGGAAGAACAATTCGGTCGCGCACAGCGACGCTGCTTGGTGCACGCGCGCGCGGCGCTGTTGCGCTTTAGCCGTACGACTTGTTCGCCTCGGCGTCTCAAAGCCGATCCGTCACCCCTTTTTGGCAGTTTCCGGCCGGGCCGGTACTGCCGTGAACGAACACCGATCTAGTCCGCCGTGTCCGGCAGCCTGAGCCTGCTGCCGGCGCCGCGCCATGGCGGCGCGGCGCGATCGCGCGGACGATAGCCGTTTCCTGCGTAACACCCTTGGGCGCTTGGCGCGCCCGCCGGTTCGTGTCTCGCTCGCCCGAACGGGCACGAACCGGCGACGTTCTTGATGACTATCGATGATCCGTACGCCTTACTACCTCGTCGACAAAGCCGCCTTGCAGCAGAACATGCGCGTCGCCGCGCAGCTGCGCGAATGGTCGGGCGCGAAGATCCTGCTGGCGCTCAAGTGCTTCGCCACGTGGCCGGCATTCGACGTGATGCGCCCGCATTTGGACGGCACGACGTCTTCGTCCTTGAATGAGTTGCGGCTGGGGCGCGAGAAGTTCGGTGGCGAGACGCATGCCTATAGCGTGGCCTGGTCCGACGATGACATTCCGCAGGCCCTGGGTTACGCCGACAAGATCATCTTCAATTCCCTCTCGCAATTGCAGCGCTACGGGGACCAGGCCCGGGCCAAGGGGATTCCCTGCGGCCTGCGCGTGAACCCGTCGGTCAGCGCCGCAGCCTACGACCTGGCCGACCCGGCGCGGCCCTACAGCCGCCTGGGCGAATCCGACGTCGATCGCATCGCCGCGGTGATCGAGCGCGTCGATGGATTCATGATCCACAACAACTGCGAAAACCGCGATTTCAAGCGCTTCGATGAACTGCTGGCCCATGCCGAGGCGCGTTTCGGGCATCTGTTCGAACGGATCCGCTGGATCAGCCTGGGCGGCGGCATCCACTTCACCGCGCCGGGCTATCCGCTGCAGGACCTGGGCCGGCGGTTGCGCGAATTCTCGCAGCGCTACGGCGTGCAGGTGTACCTGGAGCCGGGCGAAGCCATCGTGCAGGACTGCGCCTCGCTGGAGGTGACGGTGCTGGACACCATGTTCAACGGCAAGCACATCGCCGTGGTCGATGCGGCCACCGAGGCGCACATGCTGGACCTGCTGATCTACCGGCTGAGCGCGCGGGTCGAGCCCGATGCCGGGCCGCACCGCTACCTGGTCTGCGGCAACACCTGCTTGGCCGGGGACATTTTCGGCGAGTTCGATTTCCCCGAGCCCCTGCAGCCGGGCATGCGGCTGTCGCTGCGCGATGCAGCCGGCTACACCATGGTCAAGAAGAATTGGTTCAACGGCGTGCGCATGCCGTCGATCGCCGTCAAGGAGCTGGACGGCACGGTCAAGGTGGTACGCGAGTTCGGATATCAGGATTACGTGGACAGCCTGGGCGCCTGAGCCCGGCGAGCAGCTTTGCGATCATTCGGTCGTCAATGGAGGCCCAAGGATGAAAAGAAACGTACTAATCATAGGAGCCGGCGGTGTGGCCCGCGTCGTGGCGCACAAATGCGCGCAGAACAACGCGGCGCTCGGCGACATCCACATCGCTTCGCGCACCCTGGCCAAGTGCCAGGCCATCGTGGATTCGATTCATGCCATGGGCAATCTGCAGCGGCCGGGCACGTTGAAGGCGCATGAACTGAACGCCTTCGACGTGCAGGCGACCGCCAACCTGATCCGGTCGACCAACAGCCAGATCGTGATCAACGTCGGGCAGTCCTTCATCAACATGTCGGTCCTGTCGGCATGCATCGCCACGGGCGCGGCCTACATCGATACGTCCATCCACGAGGAGCCCGACCGCGTCTGCGAACAGCCTCCGTGGTACGCCAACCATGAATGGCGCCGCCGCGAGGACTGCGCCAAGGCTGGCGTGACCGCCGTGCTGGGCATCGGCTTCGACCCGGGGGTGGTCAATGCCTACGCGCGGCTGGCCAAGGACGAGTACTTCGATACGATCGATGCCATCGACATCATCGATACCAACGCCGGCGCGCACGACCGCTACTTCGCCACCAACTTCGACCCGGAGATCAATTTCCGGGAGTTCACCGGCACGGTGTGGTCCTGGCAAAACAGCCAGTGGACCGCCAACAAGATGTTCGAGATCAAGAAGTCGTGGGACTTGCCGGTGGTGGGCAACCAAACGACCTACCTGACCGGCCACGACGAGCTGCACTCGCTGTCGACCCTGATGGGCATCCCCAACCTGCGCTTCTGGATGGGGTTTTCTGATCACTACATCAACGTCTTTACCGTGCTCAACCGGCTGGGCCTGCTTTCGGAAAAGCCCGTGCGCCTGGCCGACGGCCAGGAGGTCGTGCCGCTGAAAGTGGTCAAGGCCGTCCTGCCCGACCCGTCGTCGCTTGCGCCCAGCTACAAGGGCTTTACCTGCATCGGCGACAAGGTCCAGGGGATCAAGGACGGCAAGCGCCGTGAGGTTTTCATCTACAACGTGTGCGACCACGCGGCCTGCTACCGCGAAGTGGGCAGCCAGGCGATTTCCTACACGGCCGGGGTGCCGGCAGCGGCGGCCGCGCTGCTCGTGGCCAACGGCGCCTGGGACGTGCGTCGCATGGCCAACGTCGAAGAACTGCCCCCCTGGCCACTGCTGGGGCTGCTCGAGCGCATGGGCCTGCCCACCCGCATCAAGGACGAGCACGGCGACCGATCGGTGTTTGCCGACGCGGCCGAGGCAGAGGCCGCGGTCGAAGCGACCGCCAAGCGCGCTGCCGTCGCCTGATACGGGCAGGTTTGTCCAATCGTCGTCGGGGTGGGGCGTGCGCAAGCGCGCCGGCCCGCCAGGCCGGCGCCTGCCCATGCCTGCACTGCAAGCCCGAAGGGCGCCTGCCCGGCCGTTCGGGCACGCTTTATGCTCGCATGCCCGCGGGCCGGCGACTGGCCGGCCTCGTGGCCGGCAACCGTTGCCGCAGCCACGCCAGCCAGGGAGAGCGACATGACAACCACAGGCAGAGTCAACGACTTGCAGATGCACGCTTACGGCGGGCTGGGCGTGCTGGACTGGATCGCGCTGGTCTTGCTCATCATCGGCGGCCTGAATTGGGGCCTGGTCGGGCTGTTCGGCTTTGACCTAGTCGCGGCCATCTTTGGCGCGATGACGGCGATCGCGCGCATCGTATATATCTTGGTCGGCCTGGCCGCCTTATACGCCATTTACATGGCGGTGCGCTTGGGCAGCGCCGGGCGCTGACCGGGCGGGCAGGGGCGGCTGGCGTCGCCGTCCGCGGCGCCGGCTGGTGGAAACGGCCGCACCGCGACGCGCGGCCCGGGCGCTCATTCTGCGCCCAGTTCGGCCACTGCCGCGGCAATTTCCTGTTCGTCGGCGGGGGCGGCGCCGACGACCTGGGCCGTAGTCACCCGCGTGGCGGAAAACGCCCCGCGCTTGTCGCCGGAAGCGACGGTGCCTTGCAGGGTATCGCCGTCGACGCGGCCATCGAATTCCAGCAACCGTCCGTCCACGCCGGTGTAGGCGAAGGCGATGCGGTCTCCCGCCAGCCGCGGCGTGCGCAACGTTGTCTGAACGCCGGGCAGGGTGACTGTGCCGGCAAGCTTCTGGAACGTCTGCGCCAGCTCCATCTGCACCGGCCCGCCCCAGGGCAAATCCAAGCGCCATTGGCCGGCAACCCGGGCCGGCACGATCCACAGGTAGCCCGGGCGGTTGGTCACCAGCGTCGTTTCGTCCGGTTCCCAGGTGCCGAGGTGGAATTGGTGCGTGATGATGCGCGTGCCCGGACGCATGGCCATCAGCTTGGCGCGCAGGCGCAGGTTCAGGTGCGGCAGCAAGTACATCGCCACGACGGTGGCGTCGGAAAAATCGCTGGCGAAAATGTCGCCCTGCACGAATTCGGTCCGATCCGTCACCTTGGCCAGCCCGGCGTTGTAGCGTGACAGTTCCACCATGCGGCTGTCGTATTCGATGCCGCGGGCGCGCGCACCGAAATCCCGGGCAGCCGTGATGACGATCTTGCCGTCGCCCGAGCCCAGGTCCACGACCAGGTCATCGGGGCCAACGCCGGCCATCTTGAGCAGGCGGTCGATCAGCGCCTGCGGGGTGGGCAGCCACATGACGTCCTTGCCGTGCTGGCCCAGGATGGGCTTGAACGGCGAGGCTGCCGGCGCGGCGGGCGAGGCGGCCCATGCCCGGCCGGCGGGCGGCAGCGCGCCAAGCAGGACGGCAGCGTAGGTCGAGGCGGAAACGGCAAGGAAACGGCGTCGGGCGGGAAAAGACATCTGTGATGACACGGAGGTTGTCAGGCGGCTGCTGGGCAGCCGGGACCGAATGGTGCTTACTGAAACGTAAAACGGCCCCGCCTGCGCAGCCGGTTGGCGGGACTGCAAGGATACACGGGCAAATCCTGGTCCATGGGGCTGCCGGTGTTTGCAGTGGGGGACACCGATGTTAGAATGAAAACAATTCTCAACATCGAAAACCATGGCCGCTCCGCCCGTGTCCCGCCTGAACATCGCTGTGCGCATCGGCGCGGCAGTGCTGGGCGGCTACGCCTTCACCTGGGGTTTTATCGCGCTGTCCGTGGCGTTGCTGTTTGCGGCGCGAATGGAATTCCACGACGCCGAAACGCTGGCCACCATCGTGGGGTTGCTGCTGTTTGTGGCCGCGTTCCTTTGGGCGTTTGCCGCGCGCAGCGTCGCCATCGTTTGGACGGTGCTGGCCGGCGGCGGCGCATTGATGGCGGGCGCCGCAACCCTGGTGCAGCGCGCGCTGACCTGACCCCCTGCCCGGAGACGCGTTCATGTTCCAGAACCTGCGCCTGACCATGGCATGGCTGCATACCTGGTTCGGGCTAGTGCTCGGCTTCGTGCTGATGGTGGTGTTTTTTTTCGGCGCGTTGTCGGTGTTCGATCGCGAAATCGACCGCTGGGCCATCCCCGAGACGCGCTTCGAACCCCAGCCCATGCCGTCTTTCGACAAGGTGTTGCGCCCAGTCTTCGAATCCATGCAACCTGATCCGGGCCAGATCGAGTTGGCCCGCAGCCGCGTCGATGGGCCGATGGCGACGCACTTTCCCGTGGCCAAGACCTGGGGCGCGTACACCACCCACCGGGATCCGGTGTTGGGCGTGTTCGCAGGCTTTGAGTTGCCCAACGCCAAAGATCCGGACGACATCATTTGGGGCACGCGCACCATAGACCCGCGCACCGGCAAGACGCTGCCGGACGATCAGCTCAAGATCGGCAGCCAATTCTTTTATCCGCTGCACTACAGCCTGAACATCAACTGGAGGGAGCTGGGCACGTGGATCGTCGGGTTTGCGGCGCTGGTCATGCTGGTGGCGCTGGTCAGCGGCGTGATCGTTCATCGCAAGCTATTTCGCGAGCTGTTCACCTTCCGCCCCGGCAAGAATACGCAACGCAGCGTCCTGGACCTGCATAACCTGACCGGTGTGGTGGCGCTGCCGTTTCACTTCGTCTTTGCGTTTTCCGGACTGCTCATCTTTGGCGGCACCTACTTCCCCATCGGTCATACGCAACTCAAGCCCTTGCACGACCTGCACGAAGTGCTGGAGTCGCAGGAGACGGGGCTGCCCCATGAGCGTGCCGGCGTGCCGGGCCGCCTGGCCTCGGTCGATGCCATGATGGCCGAGGCGCAACGCCGCTGGCAGGCGCGTGGCATGGCCGGCGAGGTGGGTTTCCTGACCGTGCGCCACGTGGGCGACGCCAACGCGTATGTCAGCATTTATCGCGCCGGCACCGACCGCATCGCGCTGACCGGCGAAGGCATTCATTTCAATGCAGCCACTGGCGAGGTCATGCGCGAAGACCCGCCGCCGACGGTTGCCCAGCACATCAATACATTCCTGACCGGATTGCACTTGCAGCACTTCCGTCACTGGACGCTGCGATGGCTATACCTGATGGGCGGGCTGCTCGGCTGCGTCTGCATTGCCACCGGTTTTCTGTTCTTCGTCGAAAAGCGCAAGCGCCAGCACGCCGCCCAGGGCTTGCGCGGCGCGCGCTGGGTCGACGGCTTTGCCGTATCCGCCGTGACCGGCATGCTGGTGGCCGCGCTGGCCATGCTGGTGGCCAACCGGCTGCTGCCGGCGGACCTACCGGGTCGCGGTGACTGGGAGCAGTACGCGTTCTGGGCAGCCTGGGCGCTTGCGCTCGCCCATGGGTTATGGCGCACCGCGCCGGTCGCGCAGGCGCGCATCGCCCCGGCGTGGGCCGAACAGTGCCTGGCCGTGGCCGTGCTGGCCGTGGCTGCCGTCCTGTTGAACTGGGTGACCACGGGCGACCACTTGGGCCGCACGCTGGCCGCGGGCTATTGGCCCGTGGCGGGGGTGGACCTGTTCCTGCTGGGCGCGGCCGCCATGGCGTTCCTGGCCGCACGCGCGCTGCGACGCCGCAGCGGCGTGCCGTCGGCATCGGCAGCGGCGAATGCGCCGTCGCGTTCGGAGGCGGCTCGTGCGTGATGCGCTGATGCTGTTGGCCGCGCAGGCGGCCAACATCGCCGGACTGGCCTGGCTGGCCTTGGCCATGCCGGCGCATTGGGAACAGGTTTGCGGCCGCAGCGCCTGCCATCCCCGGGCGGCCAGGCTGCTGCGCGCGGTAGGCGCCGGCGCGCTGGCCGTTTCGCTGCTGCTATGCATGGCAGTCGACCATCCTTCCATGGCCTCGCTGGTGTGGGTGATGAGCCTGGCCGCCGCGGCGCTGGCCGTTGCCTTTACCTTGGCCTGGCGGCCGCACTGGTTGCGGGTGTTGGTGCGGTTGTCGCGAGGCTAGGCCAGGGCTGTTCGTCCGGGGTCGTCTGGCCCTCTTTCATGGCGTCTCTTTTCGGCGGGTAAGGGTGGCCATCTCTCGTCGAGTCCCTGCTAGGGGATTGCATGTCGCGTTGTCGGCGACCGCGCGGCGAGGCGGCATGACTCTCGTCGCTTGATCCGCGCGACCATCCCTTGTCTTGTCGGTGCATCACCTTTCCTCCGTTGATTGCGTACCCGGCCCTCGCAGTCGATCCACTTGCGGCTCAAATTTGAGATCGCCTTAATAAAACTATAAGAATCACTTAATAAAAGACGGAATTCTCGCCATTTCGCGCTGTCTTTTTTAGCATTCCACCCAGGAGACATTATGGGCGCACTCAAGAACGACTCCAGCCTAGATATCCGCATGCTGCGCATTTTTGCGGCGGTGGCAGCTGCCGACAGCCTGTCGGCAGCTGCCAAGGCGCTGAACATCACCCAGTCTGCAGTGTCCCAAACGGTTTCCCAGATCGAGCAGATCCTCGGCATGCGGGTGCTTGACCGGTCGCGCCGACCTTACAAGCTGACGCCAGCTGGCGTGGCATTGCAGCGCCAGTCACGCCAGATCGTCGACGACGTCGACCGGTTGATTGCTCAGGTGAGGGAAGCCGACCTGATGAATCGACCGGCGATACGCATCGGCATGATCGACTCGTTTGCCGCGACCACGGGCCCGGCGGTGGTCAAGCGGTTGACGCAAACGGCCAGCCAGGTGCTGGTGTGGTCCGGCTTGGCCTACGGACATGCACAGGCGCTGCTGAACCGGCAAGTGGACATCATTGTCACGACAGATGCACTCGAAGATGTCGACGGCCTGGTACGGCGTCCCGTGCTGACCGAACCTTTCGTGCTTGCCGTGCCGCTGGCGCGCGCTGACCAGTTTGCAGCCATGGACTTGCGCCAGCTGGCACAGTCAGCCCCGTTGATTCGATTCAGCGGCCGTTCCCATTTCGGCGCCATGATTGAGCGCCACCTGCGGCGATGCGGCGTTGCCGCTCCCCCCTTTCTGGAAATCGATACCAGCGACGTGGTCATGGCGATGGTGGCGGCCAACCTGGGATGGTCGCTGATCACGCCATTGTGCCTGCTGCAGGGTAGGGCGTGGCTCGATCAGGTGGCGGTGCTGCGGCTACCAGGTCCCGGATTAGCGCGCACGCTGTACCAAGTATCGCGATACGGCGAGTACGAAGAGACGGCCGACACATTTTGGCAGTTCTGCCGAACGGCTTTGGATACAGAGATTTTTCCCCAGATCGCAGCGCTACTGCCGTGGCTGCAGAGGCAAATGCGTCTGCGTTGACTAACAACCATTGGAAAAGGAGAAAGGAGATGAGCTTGCGTACGACCAGAAGGCAATTCATCCAGGGGATGGCCCTTGGCGCCGCTTCGCTGGCATTGCCCATGACCGGTGCTGTGCAGGCTGCGCAGATGCAAGCAATACGCTACGGCGGTTCGGCTTGGTTGGGGCACTATCCGGCATGGCTGGCCCTGAAGAAGGACTACTTCAAGGAAGAAAACCTCGACGTTAGTTGGGAGTCGTTCGGTACCACCTCGGCCCGGGTCAGTGCGCTGCTGTCTGGCAACATCGACGTGGCGGTGACGGCGGCGCCGGCTGCGCTATCGGTCATGGCGCGCGGTTCGCGCCACTTTGCCATCATCGGCGTGCCCGAAAACTTCGGCCGCGTCGAAGGCTTGCTCGTGCGTGACGGAATAGAAAAGCTGGAACAGCTCAAGGGCAAGAAGATAGGTGTGACGTTCGCATCGAGCGCGCATCTGCTGGTGTTGAACCTAATTGAGCAGGCAGGCATGACGCCGGGCAAGGATATTACCGTGTTGAACGTCCCGGCCCCGGAACTGCCGGCTGCGTTCCAGTCCGGGCAGATCGACGCTGCAGCTGCCTGGACCCCGCAATTCAACGCCATCAAGGCGATGCCAGGTGTTCACGTGCTGGCTGACGATACCAGCTTCGAGCTTTACAAGGAGTATGGAGTCACGCCGGGACCGGATGTCTTGGTGGCGCGTACCGCTTTCCTCAAAGAGCACCCGGAAGCGGTCAAGCGGTTCCTGAAAGCGTACTTCCGTGCCAACGAGCAGCTGAAATTTCGTCCGGAAACTGCAGTCGGGGCACTGACTGAGCTCACCAAGCTCAGCGAAACGGACCAATTGGAAATGATCAAGGGCGCCGACTGGTATGGTGCACAAGAACAGGTCAACCTGCTTGGGCCTGGCAGCAAGTACATCGATGGATTGCAAAAGCTTGCTGAGATCATGGTTGGCTTCGGCCAGATCGACAAGGCACCCTCCGTTCGCGAGTGGGTTGATCCTACCTATCTGTAATGTCAATACGAGGCGACGGCGAGTGAACGAGCCCGCTACGCCAAACTCTGAAATTCAAGTATGAACATGCAAGACATCCGGCGACGTCCGGACCTGATGCTGATTAGCAGCGTGTCAGTCATCGCGCTGCTGCTGTTTTGGGAGGCAGCGTGCCGTCTGCAATGGGTGGACCCGCTGTTTTTGCCGCCGCCGTCGGATGTGTTCGCGCGACTGGCTGGGATGTGGGATGAGGGGGTGCTTTTCGACCATATCCTGGCCTCAGCGCGTCGCGTGATGGTCGGCTTTGCAGCGGCCACCGCATTGGCAATTCCCTTGGGAATTTTCCTTGGCACATCGCAGCGCGCCCGGGCCGCATTCGATCCGATACTGTCCTTCTTGCGTCCCCTGCCGTCGATGAGCTGGATCCCATTGTCGCTCCTTTGGTTTGGCATCACGGAAACACAGAAGTACAGCATCGTCTTCATGGGAACATTTGCGCCAGCACTGCTTTATGTCATCGAAGCAACGCGCAATATCGACCCTCTGCTCATCCGTGCTGCGCGAAACTTGGGTACCAGCGGTCCGCAAGTGATGCGCCACGTCATCTTGCCTGCAAGCCTGCCGCAGATATTCAGCGGTTTCAAGGTCATCCTGGGCTTGTCTTGGACATGCGTCATTTCCGCCGAATTGGTGGCGGCCAAGGAAGGTTTGGGATTTCTCATTATGAACGGCAAAGAATTCTTCCAGACCGATACCGTCGTTCTGGGTATGGCGCTGATTAGCGTCACTGTGCTAGTCACCGACGTAGTGTTCCGCTTCGTTGAAAACAGGGTACTTGCATGGTCACGGTAGACAAGCCCATGATTTCTATTGAGAGTGTGTCCAAGTCCTTTGGCGAGTTCCAGGCGCTTGACCGCGTAGATCTTCATATTCCGAAGGGCGAGTTCCTGGTGGTGTTAGGCGCATCCGGATGCGGCAAATCGACACTGCTGAATCTGATTACCGGCTTCGAGCGACCGTCGTCCGGCCGGATCCTGGTCAATGGGCGGGAAGTTCGCGACGTTGACCCGCATTGCGGGATGGTGTTTCAACAGTATGCGCTGTTCCCGTGGCTGACCGTGGCCGAGAATGTCGCATTCGGCTTGAAGATGAAAGGCGTCCCAGCAGCCGAGCGGGAGGAAACGGCGCGCAAGTTCATCGAGATGGTCGGACTCAAGGGCTTCGAGGACGCATATCCAAAGGCCCTATCCGGAGGAATGCGCCAGCGTGTTTCGATAGCCCGCGTTCTGGCCAATGACCCGGACGTGATACTCCTTGACGAGCCGTTTGCTGCCCTGGACGCGATGACCCGGCAAGTCTTGCAGGAAGAGCTCACCCGCATTTACGAGCGAAGCGGCAAGACCATCGTGTTCATCACGCACTCGATCGACGAGGCCTTGCTACTTTCCACTCGCATGGTCGTCATGAGCGCGCGACCGGGTCGTGTCGCTTGCGACATGCCCAATGATCTTCCCTATCCGCGCAACGCCGACGTGCAACTGTCGCCGCGCTACATCGAACTGAAGTCCCAAATCTGGAACATCGTTCAGGGTGAGGTTATGCGCAGTTTGCAAGCGCGTGCGGACCGATAGTTTTCTAACGCAACTCTCTTTAGCATCATGTCATCCCCGGCAGGGCGAGCAAAGCCTTATCCAACTTATCAAAGCGGATCCGGTTGGAACGCTTTGCTGCCGCCACGCGCGGCACGCACCGCGCCGCCCCCGCAGCGGCGCGTCAAATACATGGTCATCGGTGCCGGATACACCGGCTTGGCCGTCGCTCGGCGTCTGGCCGAGCTGCGACCCGAGGATTTAGTGCTCATCCTTGATGCCACCACCGCAGGGGAGGGGTCGGCCGGGCGTAATTCCGGCTTCTTGATCGACCTTCCGCACAATACACGCATGAGCGGGCATCATAGTCCGCTGCAGATTGCCCGCAAACAGATCTCGATGTTCCGGTCGGCGATCCAATGGCTGGCCGAAATCGTCGAGCAAAACCGCATCGATTGCGGGTGGGACGTAGCGGGCAAGTTTCATGCCGCTGCCACACCTGACGGCGAGCGTCGCCTGCGCGCAGCACTGAAGGAATATCGCGACTGGGGTGTCACGTATACGGAATTTGATCGCGACGGCTTGCACGAAGAACTAGGCACGAACTACTACCGGTTCGGCTACCACTCGATGAATAATGTGTTCGTGCAGCCTGCGGCGCTCATACGCGGCCTGGCAGACGCTTTGCCCGCTAACGCATGGCTGATGGAAAACAATCCTGTCCTGTCAGTGCAAGGTGGCGGGCCGTACCAGGTAAATTCGCGTGAAGGGACGTTTACCGCGGAGAACGTCATCCTAGCCAACAATGCGTTTGCCAAGCATCTGGGTTTTCTGGGCAGTAGATTGATCACCATCTATACCTATGCAGGCATCACGCCGGTACTTGATGCTGCGCAGCAGGCGATGTTGGGCAAGCGCGATCAATGGGGGGTCATCCCGGCCAACCGACTCGGCACGACGCTGCGACGCATACGGGGCGGGCGCTTCATGGTGCGTAGCGCATACTCGTACGAGGCCGAGCAGCCGCTTGACCACATGGCGTTAATGTTGGCTGATTCCTTCAGGCGCCGTTATCCGCATCTGGATTGTCATGAATTCGAGTATGTCTGGAGTGGTTCGACAGCGCTGACGCGCAACGGAGCATCTTTCGTCGGCGAGATTCGGCCAGGGTTGTATGCCTCGGTAGGATGCAACGGCGCGGGTGTAGTTAAAGGGACCATCTATGGCAAACTGTTGGCCGAGTGGGTGGCCGGGCAGCGCAGCAGCATGCTCGCTGATCTCGCCGCGTTCGATAAGCCGAGCTGGCTGCCTCCCGAGCCGTTGAGGCGCTTGGGCGTGGTAGGCGTTATCAAGCTGCAAGCCCACAAGGCGGGTCTGGAGCGATAGAGGCGGCACCGCTACTATCGCACAGGTTTGGTCGCGGGTCCGCCCGCCGACGCCAGCGCCTGTTCGAGCACCTGTTTCAGCGCAGTCAGCGGCCGGCTATCGGCGTCGGCCTTGCGCATGACCACGGAAAAGCGGATGACCGGGGCGTCGCGCAGCCGCAGGACGTTGACCGGATAGCTCAGGCACACGCCCGGCTCGGACAGCTGCACGATGGACACGCCCAGGCCGGCACTGACCATGGACAGTATGGCGCGCACGCTGTCGAGCTCGATGGTGCCGTGGCGTTGCCGGATGTGCCGATTGACGTAGCGCGCGGCCAGGCGGCCGGCGATGGTCTTGCGGTCGTAGCGTATCCACTCGTAGCGCCTAAAGAGCGCTGCGGGTGACGTCTCGCGCTCGCCAGGCGGTGCCACGAGGGCGAGCTCCATGTCTTGCAGCGGATGCCAATGCAGGCGCGACGACCCGCCGGTTTCAGGCTGGCCGACCACCGCCGCGTCGAGCAGGCCGGCCTTGACGGCGGTGGTCAGCTCGGCGCTCTTGCCGCGGCGCGATTGCACGTGCAATGCCGGGTAACGGGCGCGCAGGATCCGCGTCATGCCCGGCAGCAGCAGGGGCTGCATGGATTCGATGATGCCGAGCTGGAGATTGCCTTCCACGACCACCGTCTTGCGCCGGCGGAAGGTTTCCAGCCTGTCGAGCGCTCGCTGCATGGTTTCGGAAACTTCGTAGGCGGTTGGCAGCGGCTCGATTTCCAACCCGGAGCGGTCGAACAACTGCTGGCCGATGTAGGCCTCGAGCTGCTTCATCTGCAGGCTGACCGCGCTGGGTGTCAGGTGCAAGGCCTTTGCCGCAGCTGCCAGCGTGCCGGTGCGCAGCACGGTCTCCAGGGTGACGAAGGCCTCGATCTTCATCAGAAATTTTTATCTAGCGCTCAAGTTAAAGTCGATTTTATCTGGATTAGTGCTGTCCTATCCTAGGCGTGTACATCGCCGGCGACGGCGTCGTCGATGCGCTGGACCGCAATGGAGACAAGCAGCATGCCCGCAGTATTTCAGCCGCGCCCCTGGCTCGCCCAGGACATGGAGCGCGATCGAACCTGGATCCAACGCCTGACCGACGATGAAATCGACGGCTTTGACAAGGCGCTGGCCCACGCCAAGGCCCTTGGCAAACCCTGGCTGGAGATGACCAAGGAGGACTTTCCCTTGAATCAGGCGGCTGCCGGGGCCCTGGCCCGGGCGTTTGCTGCCACGCAGGGCCGTTGGGGGTTGTGCCTGGTCAAGGGTTTCCCGGTGCACCGCTGGAGCGTCGAGGACGCCCGGCTGGCCTACTGGGGCATCGGCCTGAACGTGGGCGTGGCGCGCACGCAAAACCGCGCCAGCGATGTCATGACCGACGTGCGCGACGTGGGCGCGTCCTATAAGACCAAGAACGGCCGCGGCTACAACACCAATGCGGCCCTGGATTTCCACGCCGATTCTTGCGACGTCGTGGCGCTGCTATGCCTGCGCCCGGCCAAGTCTGGCGGCCAGAGCAAGGTCACCAGCACCATGGCGGTGTGCGAGGAAATCGGCCGACGCCGGCCGGACCTGCTGCAGGTGCTGCGCCAGCCTTACTACCACAGCTACCAGGGCACCCAGGGACCGGGACGACCGCCTTACTATCGCTGCCCGATCCTGGGCAGCGACCCGGTCTACTTCGCCGTGCGTGCCAATCGCAAGAATACGATGGCTGCGCAACGCGACTTTCCGGAAGTGCCCCGCATGACCGCGCAGCAGGAAGAGGCGCTGGACATGCTGGACGCGCTGCTGGCCGATCCGAAGTACTGCTACAGCATGTGGCTGGAGCAGGGCGACCTGCAGTTGCTCAACAACTATGTGGTGCTGCACTCGCGCACCGAGTTCGAAGACTACGACGAGCCCGACAAGAAGCGCCACCTGCTGCGCCTGTGGCTGGCGATACCCGGTTCGCAGCCTTTGCCGCCCGAATGGGAGGAGTATTTCGGCGACGTGCGCCCCGGATCGGTGCGTGGCGGCGTGCGCGGCGACGGCATCACCCAGGCCTTCCTGGACTATCAGAAACGGCAGGCGCAAGCGATGGACATGCTCCTGGCCGAAGAAGCGCTCGCCTAAAGGCGCGGCGACCAAGGACGACCCCATGGCACGACTTTCCCTGAAGCAGCGCTTGGCCAACCCGGGCGCGATACTGGCCCCCGGCGTGTACGACGCCCTGACCGCGCTCATCGCCGAGCGCGAAGGATTCGATGCCGTTTACCTGTCCGGCGGCGCGGTGGCCTACACGCGGCTGGGCCGCTCGGACGTCGGCTTGACGACGGCCAAGGAGGCGGTCGAAGTGCTGGCCCAGATCACCGATCGCATTCAAACCCCCGTCATCGCCGATGGCGATACGGGTTTCGGCAACGCCTTGAACGTGCAGCGCACGGTGCGCGACTTCGAGCGCGCCGGTGCGGCGATGATCCAGCTGGAGGACCAGGCCTTTCCCAAGCGCTGCGGCCACCTGGCCGACAAGACCTTGGTGTCGGCCGCCGAGATGTGCGGCAAGCTCAAGGCCGCCCTCGATGCCCGCCGTCGCGACGATACGCTGATCCTGGCGCGTACCGACGCCATCGCGGTGGAGGGGTTCGAGGCCGCCCTGGACCGCGCCGAGGCCTATCTGGCATGCGGGGTCGATGCGCTCTTCATCGAGGCGGTGAGCACGCCCGGGCAGATGGACCTGGTGTGCACACGCTTCGCCTCACGCATCCCGCTGCTGGCCAACATGGTCGAGGGCGGCAAAACGCCCATCCAGAGCGTGGACGAGCTCGAGCGCCGCGGATACAAGCTCGTGATCTTTCCTGGCGGGACGGCTCGCTTGGTCGCAAGCCGGCTGCAGCATTACTACGCCAGCCTGCGCCGGCACGGCACGACCCGGCCCATGTGGGACCAGATGCTGAACTTCGAAGAACTCAACGAACTGATCGGCACGCCCGAACTGATGGCGCTTGGCGACAAGTATGCGGCTTGAGGCCGACCCTGAAGGCTTGTGCGGCACGGCGAAGGCGTCACCGTGGTACGGCTGGTACCCGGGCGCACCGGCCTGAGCATTGATGCAAAATGAAGGAGATGGGATTTCCGACTGGATTGGCCGCCAGGGCGGCAGGCGTTAAGCACGCGGCTGTCGCACCGGCGCCGCGCATCGACCACGGATCCGACTGATGGCACGCACCCTGTTCGACAAGCTTTGGGACAGCCACGTCATCGCGCGGCGCGACGACGGCGCCTGCCTGGTGTGGGTGGATCGCCATTACGTGCAGGAAGGGTCATTCCACGCGTTCGACAAAGTCCGGCAGCGCGGGGAAAAGGTCGCGCAGCCTGACTTGACGGTGGCGATCGCCGACCACTACGTGCCCACAGTCGGGCGCGATGCATTGCGCCAGGGCAACGAACTGTTGCGCATGATGGGCCAGCTCGAAGCCAACGCGCGCGAGTTCGGCATCGTGCATTACGGCATGGGCCATCCCCGCCAAGGCATCGTCCACGTGGTCGGGCCAGAACTGGGGCTGACGCTGCCCGGCCTGCTCGTGGTCGAGGGGGATAGCCACACCTCCACGCACGGCGCGCTGGGCGCCTGGGCATTCGGCGTGGGCGCGTCGGAGGTCGCGCACGTGCTGATGACGCAGACGCTTTGGCAGAAGCGGCCGCGCACGATGCGCGTGACGGTCACGGGCAGGCTGGGGCCGGGCGTGTCGGCCAAGGACATGGCGCTGGCCGTCATCGCGCGCATCGGCGTGGACGGCGCAGTGGGACACGTCATCGAGTATGCCGGCCCCGCGGTGCGCGCGCTGTCCATGGAAGGGCGCATGACCTTGTGCAATATGTCGATCGAGTCGGGCGCGCGCTGCGGCATGGTCGCGCCTGACGAAACCACCATCGATTATCTGCGCGGACGGCCCTGCGCGCCCCAGGGCGCGGATTTCGAACGCGCCGCCGCGCAATGGCTGCAGCTGGCAAGCGACCCCGGTGCGCGCTTTGACCGCGAAGTGGAAATCGACGCCGCTGATATCGCACCTACCGTGACGTGGGGAACCACGCCCGAGGATGCGCTGCCCATCGACGCCAATGTGCCGGATCCGGACCGCATCGACGATCCGGCCCGTGCCGCGCGGGTGCGCGACGCATTGCAGTATATGGGGCTGCGCCCCGGCATGCGGCTGCGGGATATTGCCATCGACCGCGTGTTCATCGGTTCGTGCACCAATGCCCGCATCGAAGACTTGCGCGCAGCCGCCGCCGTGTTGGCTGGTCGTCGCAGCAAGGTGCCGGGGCTGGTTTCTCCCGGTTCGGCCCAAGTGCGCCGCCAGGCCGAGCAGGAAGGGCTGGACAAGATTTTCATTGCGGCCGGCCTGCAGTGGGGGGGATCGGGCTGTTCGATGTGCGCAGCCATGAACGGCGACATGCTGGCCCCGGGCGAGCGCTGCGCGTCGACGACCAACCGCAACTTCAAGGGACGGCAGGGGCCGGGCTCGCGCACCCACCTCATGTCGCCAGCCATGGTGGCTGCGGCCGCCGTCGCTGGCCGCTTCGCCGACGTTCGTGAGCTGGTCGCGCGCTAGCGCCGCGGCTGCAAGCATCCGGCATGCCCGTTCGCTCGTTCAACCGACAGGAAGACACGCCCAGATGGAACCGTTCGTATCGCTGACCGCGCGCGCCTGCGTGCTGGCCTGGGCCAACATCGACACCGACCAGATCTTTCCGGCGCGCTTCATGAAGCAGCCGCGCGCGATTGGCTATGACAAATACCTTTTCCATGGCCATCGCTTCGATGCAGGGGGACGTCCCGTGCCGGGGTTTCCCCTGGATGACCCGTCCAACCGGGGCACGCGCATCCTGGTGGCTGGGCGCAACTTCGGCTGCGGCTCCTCGCGCGAGGCTGCCGTCTACGCGCTCGTCGACTACGGCATGCGTTGCGTGGTGGCGCCATCCTTCGGCGATATCTTTGCCTCCAATGCCGTCAACAACGGCCTACTGCCAGCCCGTGTGGCCGAGGCCGATGTCGAGCAGCTAATGGCGCTGCTCGACGGCCTGGGCGGCGAGGTCACGGTGGACCTGCGCGAATGCACGATCCTGGCGGCCGGCGAGCGTTTTTCGTTTGCCATCGATCCGGTATGGCGGCAAAAGCTGCTCAACGGCTGGGACGACGTCGACCTGACGCGTGGCTACGCCGCCGCGATCGCGCAGTGGTTGCAGCAGGACCAGCGCGTGCGGCCCTGGGCGGGGCCGCCGGCGGTTTGAGTCAGCGCGCGGCGAGGTCGCGGGAAATCGCCCGCGCGCACCGCAGCAGAGGTGGAACCAGTTCCTTGCGGGCGCGCTCGACCGTCCACCGGGGCAGCGGCACGGCGATGTTGATGGCGCCGACCACTTCCTGGTCGCCGTTGAAGATGGGGGCGGCCAGCGAGATGTCGCCGATGAAGGCTTCCTGGTCGTTGATGACGTAGCCGTCGCGCCGCACTTGCGCCAATATGCGGCGCAGGGCTGACAAATCCGTGACGGTGTGCTGCGTCATGGGTTCGCGCGGTCCGGCAAGGATCGCTTCGGCCTGGTCGGCCGGCAAGTGTGCCAGGATGGCGCGGCCAGCCGCCGAGCAGAACGCGGGCAAGCGGGAACCGACGTGCAGGTTGACGCTGACCGGATGAACGCTGGCAAAGCGCGATACATAAACGATCTCGCTGCCTTCCAACTCCATCAGGTTGACGGTTTCACTGCTGGAGCGGTTGAGCGCCTCCAGGTGGGGCGCCGCAATTTCTCGCACGGGGTCGGTCGACAAGACCGTATGGCCAAACTCGAGCAGGCGGGAAGAGAGCGAATATGCGCGGGAGCGAGGGTGCTGGCGCAGGTAGCCCAGCACGCGCAACGTATGCGCCAGTCGTTGCACGGCGCTCTTTTCTAAGCCTGAAACCTGCACGAGTTCGGTCAGCGTTAGCGGACGCTGCGCGCGATTCAGGCATTCCAGCAACTGGAAGCACTTACCGACCGATAGGACGAACAGCCTGTCCCCGGCCATCGCCGGCGTGCGCGCATCGGTCGAGGAGGCGGCACGAGGTTTCCGGGAAGAAGATGGGGCAGAACGCATGCCGCCTATTTGACCAAATTTCCGTAAAGGTCCGGTCGACGGTCGCGCCACCATGGGAACCCCACTCGCGCGCGCTTGACCTCTTCGAGGTCGGCTTCGTGAACCACCAGCGTGTTTTCCTCATCCTGGACTCGGGCGGCGATCATCCCGTATGGATCCACGATCATGCTGTGGCCGAGATGCTGGCGCGGGCCTTCGATCCCGGCACGGTTGCTGGCAACTACATACGCGCCGTTTTCATGCGCGCGAGCCCGCAGGGGAACTTCCCAAATCGAGGTGCGCCGCGCCGGATCGCTATAAGTGGAAAAGGCGATTGGCATGACGAGGATCTCTGCCCCGCGCAGCGCCAATGCGCGTGATCCTTCGGGGTAGAGACGATCGTTGCATATCTGGATGCCTATGCGGGTACCGCAAACATCGAACACGGGCAGGTCGCGTCCCGGAGAAAAGTAGAATTTTTCGTAGCTACCGGTCCCGCCGGGTTTGTCGTTGGGGAAGTACGCCGGTATGTGCGTCTTGCGGTAGATGCCGATCACGCTGCCGTGCTCGTCGGATACGACGGCCGAGTTGTAATAGCCGTCATCGCTGCGTTCAGCCAAGGGAAGCACTAGGGCCATGCCGCGCGACGCGGCGTGGTTTTGCAGCTTGGTCACGCGCGTGTCGTCAGGCCGCATGAAATAGCGGTCGAAGTCGGCTTCCAGCCGGCAGGCGAAAAAAGGCGTCAGGAACAATTCAGGAAAGACCAGCAGCTGCACGCCTTGTTCGTGCGCACGGTCGATGAGTCCGGCAGCGGTCTGTAGCATTGCATCGGCCGATTCCAGGCTGACGTTACCGGTTTGCGCGGCAGCCATACACAGGGTGCGGGTCATCTCGCAGCCTCCGTGTCAGTGCCAGATCTGCGCGAACGCGCGCAGGAAGTTCCCGCCAGCGATGCCGGCGATTTCTTCCTGGGTGAACCCTGCCTTGTCCAAGGCATGAAGGATGGCCGGAAACTGCCGCGGTGTCGGGGTTTCCTTGGGGTAGCGGTCGGACAGCCGGTTGCCGAAGGCGTTGATGAATACGCCCGCCGGGCCGGGATAGTTGCGACTCAAGTCCAGGATGGCTTCGACCCGGGTCGGATCTTGCACGCATGCGAAGTCCGTGCCGATGCCGATGTGTTCCACGCCGACGAGGTCGGCGATGTAACGCACGTGCCGCACGAAGTCATCCAGCGACGGAGGTTGTCCGGGGTCGCCGCTCCAGTTCAGGAAGCCGTGGATGCTGACCCCGATGACGCCTCCGGTTTTGGCAACCGCGCGGATCGACTCGTCGGTTTTGTTGCGTACGCGGGCATGGACGGCCTTGGCGTTGGCATGCGTTAGCAGCACGGGCTTTTCCGACAGCGATGCCGCCTGCTGCACGGTGGCTTCCGAGCAGTGGCTGAGGTCTATCGCCACGCCGACCTGATTCATTTCGCGCACGACCTTGCGGCCGAAATCGGTCAGTCCGGCGCCGCGCTCTTCGCCGCAGCCGTCGGCGACCAGGTTGGCCTCGTTGTAGGTGAGCTGCGCGATGCGTAGCCCCATGGCGTGAAAGGCGCGGATCCGTTCCAGGCGGGACTCGATCGCCAGCATGTTCTGCCAACCCATGATCACCCCGGTCTTGCCCTCGTCGCGCGCCTTGGCAATGTCATCGGCCTTGAGCACCAAGCGCCAGCCGGAATCGGGCCGGTTGACCTCGGCCAGCCAGTCGGCCATCGCGTCGAAGGCAGAGGTCATGCCCTCGAGGTAGGGGGCGACGGTGATGTTGGCAGCGGTGACACCGCCTGTGCGCAACGGCTCGGGGTTGCGGTCGCAGTAGAAAACCAGTCCGTCGATGACGATGGGCGGTTGGGCAGGTGTGGCCATGAGGAATCCCCTTTCTTGCTGGAACATCGGCCGGGCTGGGCCGGCATAGGTTATCGCAATACAATAATTACTATTGCATAACGATATGCTATGCGATAACGTTTGCCGCGGCAATGCCCGCTGCGGCCGGTGCGGCGCACGGGCGTATCCATCGACGTCCAATGACAAGGGGAACCGAAATGGTCAAATCGCTCGCGGTCATGGCGGCCGCCGTCGCAGGCTTGACGGCCGTTGCGCCGGTATTTGCTGCCAATGCTTATCCTTCCCGGCCCGTCACGGTGGTGGTCGCGTACCCCCCGGGCGGCAGCACCGATACTGCGGCTCGCCTGGTCGCTGAGCGCCTGGGCGCCCGGTTGGGTCAGTCCATCGTCGTGGAAAACCGCCCGGGCGCCGGCGGCGTCATTGGTGCTTCTTCGGTGGCCAAAGCCGCGCCCGACGGCCATACGCTGCTATTTGCCGCATCGCCTGAATTGTCCATCGCCGGGCTGACTAACAAGGACCTGCCCTACGATCCCAACAAGGACTTTGCGCCGATTTCAATGGTCGGCCAAGTCCCCTTCATCCTCGTGGCCAACAAGAACTTTCCGCCGAACACTGTCCAGGAGCTCATCGACTACGCCAAGGCGCATCCCGGCAAGATCAATTTCTCTTCGTTCGGCAACCACACGTCCAATCACCTGGGCGGTGAACTGTTCGCGCTGCAAGCTGCCATTTCGATGACGCATATTCCCTATCGGGGTAGTGCGCCGTCGCTCGCCGATTTGGTAGGTGGGCAGGTGCAGATCACCTTCGATACCATCACGGCCGTGCTGCCGCTGATACGCGCGGACAAGGTAAAGGCGCTGGGCGTGGCCACCAAGGAGCGTTCGCCGCTTGTGCCTGACCTGCCGACGATTTCGGAAAGCGGACTGCCCGGCTTTACCGGCGGCACGTGGTTTGGCCTGCTTGCGCCCGCCGGCACCGATCCTGCCATCGTGGACAAGCTCTCGACCGAATTGCGAGATATTCTCGCGTCGCCGGAAATCATCGAGCAGTTCGGCAGCCGCGGCATTCAGCCCAGCCCCTCGACGCCCGATGCGTTCAAGGAATTCCTTGCGGGTGAAATCGCCAAGTGGGCCGATGCCGCGAAGAAAATCGGCATCGAGGCCAAGTAACGGACACGGGCGATTGAGCCGCCGCAGGGTCGGCAAGCAAGCACATGCAGCATTCGACGGACAACAGGATAGCGGTGATCGGCGCGGGGATCGTGGGGCTATGCGTGGCCTATGCCCTGCGTCGTTCTGGGCGACAGGTCAGCCTGTACGATCCGAATCCTCCGGGTTCGCAGTGCTCGTACGGCAATGCCGGCGCGATTTCTTCGCGCTCGGTCGCGCCGTTGGCGATGCCGGGCATAACCAAGACGGCGTTGTCCATGCTGCTGGATCCGACGAGCGCGTTGCATGTGCCCGTCCATTACTGGGCGCACGCCGCGCCCTGGCTGTGGCGTTTCATGCGCGAGGCCGAGCCGCGGCGCGTGCGACGCATCGCGGCAGCCCTGGATCGCCTCCTGGCTGGGTCGTTGGCCGCGCATGCAAAGCTGGCGGCCGAGGTGGGCTGTCCCGAGTTGGTGCATGCCAACGGGCAGTTGCATCTCTATCCCGATGAGCGGGCGCTTGCCAAGGACGAAGCTTCCTGGCGGCTGAAACAGGACTTTGGCCTGCGCGTCGAGCGCTTGGACGGCGCGGCGATCCGCGAGCTGGAACCGGCCGTGGCAGACGCGTATCGCATCGGGCTGTTGCTGCCGGACGAAGGCTGGATTGCCAACCCGTGGCGCTACACGCAGGCCATCATGGCCGCGCTGCAGCAGATGGGCGCAGCGTGCGTGCAGGCGCCGATCACCGCGCTGGGTCGGCACGGCGCAGGCTGGTCGCTGAGCGACGGCGCCAGCCGCTGGCAGGCGGACCAGGTGATCGTATGCGCGGGGGCTTGGTCCCGGGCGCTGCTCGCGCAGCTGGGCCATGACGTGCCCCTGGAAAGCCAGCGCGGGTATCACCTGCAGGTGGTTGACCCGGGCTTGACGATTTCCCGCACTGTCGTGCTTGCCGATCGCAAGGTATTCATCACACCCATGGAGAATGGCTTGCGCATCGCCGGCACGGTGGAATTCGGCGGCCTTCATCGTCCCCCCAATGTTGCGCGTGCGATGCTATTGCGCGGCCACGCCTTGGCCGGTTTGCGCGGCCTGCGCGTGCACGAGCCGGAGATATGGATGGGTCACAGGCCCTGCCTGCCCGATTCGCTTCCCGTACTGGGGCCTGTGCCCGACGTGCCCGGCCTATGGTGTGCGTTCGGCCACGGTCATCTCGGGCTGACCGGATCGGCCAACACGGCAACGCTGCTGGCGCGCGCCATGGCGGGCGAAGCGGTCGACGACGAGCTCGCGCCGTTTTCGATCGCACGGTTTGCCCGGGCGCGGCGATGACGCGATCCCTTGTGCAAGGGACCGCGCGCATGGACGGCAGAAGGGCTGTTCGCAGTGGGGTCGCTTCCCGCTACGGCGCGCCGGTGGCTGCTGCGACGTAGCGTGACAGGATGCGCACCTCGTCGTCGCTGAGCGCGTCGAATGCCGGCATGACGCCCAGGCCGTTGCGCACGGCAGCCTCGACGCGCGCGGCGTCGGGCTTGAGCGCATCCAGGTCCGGGCCGACGGCGCCGGTTGCGCCGGCATCCTGCAGGGTGTGGCAGACGGCGCAGGCCGGGGCAGCACCAGCCGTAAAAAGCTTGCGGCCGGCGTCCATCTCCGCCTGGCCCAGGCCGTCGGCCGCGGCCGCGCCGCAGGCAAGCAGCATGGCGGCGAGGCCCGCCGGACATGCGTGCCAAGCCCGCCGGCGCGCATGGCCGGCATCGAGAAACGGGACAGCAATGCTTTTCATGCGCGCCGCGTCCCTCATGCCACGGTGATGGCCAGCGCGTGGTCGCGCCAGCTGGCGTTGAGGTAGCCGCGCACGTTCTCCAGGCGGTTTTCCACCTGGACGTTGCCCTCGGTGTCTTCGGCGCGGCTGGCCAAGGTGTATTGGCCGGGCTGGAGCGTGACCGGCAGGACGAACTGGCGCCAAGCATAGCGGCCCAGGTCCGGACCGATCAATCGCGCCTGTTGCCAGGTCTTTCCACCGTCGATGGAGACGTCCACGCGCTTGAGTGCATGCAACCCACCGAAGGCCACGCCCTTGATCAACGTGCGTCCGGCGGGCACGTTTTCGCCGTCGGCACCGGGCGCGGTGATCCATGACTTCGGATCCATCGTCCAGGCCGACGGATGTTCCGGTCCCGGCTTGGCGTCGAGCGGTGCGATCCGGTAGCTGGTCTGCTGGATCTTGGCGCGGCTTTCTTCGGCGGTGAAGGCCAGGCGCTTGATGTATTTGACGTTGTTCACCCCCGTGTAGCCGGGCACGATCAGCCGCAGCGGCCCGCCGTGCGCAAGCGTCAGGGGTTCGCCGTTCATTTCCCAGGCGAGCATGGCGTCTTCCATCGCTTGCAATGGCACCGAGCGCTCGACGATGACGCTGTCCGGATCCAACCCTTGCGGCAGCGCCTCGCCGCCGGTGCCGGTCATGAACTTCAGCCCATCCTGCAGCCCGCCGAGCTGCTCGACCAGTTCCTTCACGGGGATGCCGCTCCAGATGACGCAGCCGGCCGCACCGACCTGCCATTGCGTGCCGCTGGGCTTATGCGGGAAGAAGCCGCGGCCGTTGCCCGAGCACTGCAGCACGGTGGCAATGGTAGCCAGGCCCATGGTTTTGAGTTCGCCCAGGCGGATGGCGCGCGGGTTCTTCACGCCTTCGATGCGGACCTCCCACGCGTCGCGGTCGTCCAAAATGGACGGATCGGGGGGCGGCAGGTTGTTGCGCACGTAGAGCTGGCGGGCCGGCGTGACCACGCCGTCGCCAAAGGCACTGCGCCGGGTCTCGATGGTGTTGGCGCTGTGGACGATGAGGCTGTCGGCGTCCTTCCATGCCGCGTACGGGGGAAGCGTCTTGGCTGGCGGCGCGCCGGCCGCGGCCGCGCCTGGTTCGGCTGCCCTGGCCGCGCCATTGCCGGCGCCGGCCAGGCCGGCGACGGCCAGCGCGCCGGCACCGCCGGCGAGCACGCGCCGGCGTTGGGGGTTGCGCAAGGTTTCCATGGTGATGTCTCCTGTCGTGCTGCGGTGCCTGCCGGCCCGCGGCTTCTCGTTGGACGCAGTGCCTTTGGGGGCGCTTCAGCGATGATCGCCAAGGGGGGCGTTTATGTCAACCCGTAATATGGGGCCAACAATTTCCTAGGCCTTCGTCATATGTCGTGACGGCGTGGCGCCCAGCCGCGTGTGGACGGAGGCTGGCCCGCCCTTGCCCGTCAGCGCCTACTGCACGACGCCCTTGGCGCGCAGCTCGCCCAGCCGTTCCGGGGTGAGCCCCGCCGCCTGCAACACGGCGTCGGTGTGTTCGCCCAGCAGCGGCGCACGGTCACGGATGGCGCCCGGGTTGGCCGATAGCAGCGGGAAGACCGCGGGCATTTCGACCTCGATGCCGCTTGCTGCACGCACCTTGGCGATGGCGCCCCGCGCGCGGTAGTGCGGATCCTGGGCGATCTCGCGCACGGAGTAGATGCGCCCGCTGGGCACGCGGGCTTCGCGCAGCCGCGCCAGCATGTCCTCGATGTCAGGCTGCGCGCGTGTCCACTGGGCGATGGCGGCGTCGATTTCCTCCACGCGCGCGACCCGGCCATCGTTGTGCGCCAGCGAGGGATCTTCGGCGAGGTCTGGCCGGCCGATGCAGTGCATCAACCGCTGGAAGATGGCATCGCCGTTGCCGGCGATCAGGACATAGCTGCCGTCGTGGCACGGATAGGCGTTGGACGGCGCGATGCCCGGCAGCGCGGCTCCGGCGGGTTCGCGCACCGCGCCGAAGACGGAGTATTCCGGCAGCAGGCTTTCGGTCAGGTTGAAGATACTTTCGTACAGCGATGCATCGATGACCTGTCCCTGGCCGCCGCGCGCATCGCGTTGGTAAAGGGCCAGCAGCACGCCCATGGCGCCGTGCAGCCCGGCGATGGTGTCGCCCAGCGACAGCCCGGCGCGCACCGGCGCGCGGCCCGGCTCCCCATTGAGGTAGCGCAGCCCGGCGACGGCTTCGGCCACCGCCGCGAAGCCAGGCTCCTGGCTGCGCGGGCCGGTTTGGCCGTAGCCCGAGATGCGCAGCATGATCAGGCGCGGGTTCAGCGCGTGCAGCACCTCCCAGGACAGGCCCCATTTTTCCATGGTGCCCGGCCGGAAGTTTTCGATCAGCACGTCGGCCTGCTCGGCCAGCATCTTGACGATTTGCTGGCCCTCGAGCTGGCGCAAGTCCACGCACACGGATTGCTTGCTGCGCGACTGGGCCTCCCACCAGACGGACGTGCCCTCGTGCAGCAGGCGCCACTTGCGCAGCGGGTCACCCTGTCCGGGCGGTTCGATCTTGATGACTTGCGCGCCGAAATCGGCAAGTGTCTTGGCGGCGAACGGACCAGCGATGAGCTGGCCGAGTTCTAGGACTTTGATGCCTTCCAGGATCTGGCTGGGCATGGATCTGCTCCGTATGTCGCTTGTCTTGCAGGTCGTATTGTGCCCGCCCGGCGCGGCCGATGGCTGCACGCGGCAGCCTGGCGGATGCGCCGGGCCGCCATACAATACCCGCAACGCACCGCTCGCGGCGCCGGCCTTGTCCCGGCGCGGCGCTACAGGGAGGCCACCGCCATGGGATCGTTCCGACTGCATCGAGTACTGACCGGGATCGCGCTGGCCCTTGCGCTTGGCGCGTGCGCACGCCCACCTGCCGCGCCTTCGGGCTCGGCCGCTGCCGTGCAGCAAGCCGATCCCTACGTGCAGACGAGCTGGGTGCTGCAGCGCTGGGCCCGGGCCGACGGCGGGCTGGAGCAGGTCCCGTCCGGCGCCGAGGCCATCACGCTGGCGTTCTCGCGCGAGCAAGGGCAGCCGCGGGCGGCGGGCTTCGCGGGGTGCAACCGGTATTCGGCCACTTATGTTGCGCCGCAGGGCCGCCTAATCTTCAGCGCCCCGGTGAGCACCCGCAGGGCGTGCCTGGATCCGGCGTACGGCCAGCTCGAGCAGCGCTATCTCAGCGCGCTGACCCGGATCGTTTCTTCTACCGTGGACGATTCGGCCAACCCCCGGCAGCTGACGCTGGGGGTGGACAACGGCGAGGTGTTGGTCTTTGCCCGCCAAGCCGATGTGATGACCGGCGCCCCGGGCAACGTGCGCACCATTTACGTCGACGGCCAGCGCCAGCCTTGCAGCAGCAGCAGTGCCAGCCGGACCCTGTGCTATCGCGTGCGCGACAGCGCAGACCAGCCTTGGCAGCTGTGGCATGGCGAGATCGAGGGCTTCAATTTCCGCCCCGGGCTGTCTTCGCGCCTGAGGGTGGTCGAGGTACCCGTCATCGCGCCGGCGCCCGATGCGCCGAACGTGCGCTGGGTGCTCGACGCGGTGCTGGAGCAGCGCGTCGAGCCGCGTGGGCGCTGATCCGCGCGGGCCCAGGTCCCGACTAGGCACGGCGTCCTGGGGCGCCGCGCCCTTTGCCTTTCCGTAGGCTCGCCCCGTTACCTTACCCGCATCCCGGGCTGGGCGCCGGGCCACGGCTCCAGCACGTAAATGCCGGGGTTGGCCTTTTCGTCGGCGTGGCTGGCGGCCAGCACCATGCCTTCGGAGACGCCGAACTTCATCTTGCGCGGCGCCAGGTTGGCGACCACCACGGTGAGCTTGCCGACCAGGTCTTCAGGCTTGTAGGCCGATTTGATGCCCGAGAACACGTTGCGGTGGCGTCCTTCGCCGACGTCCAGGGTCAAGCGCAGCAGCTTGGCGGCGCCTTCGACGTGCTGGCAATCGACAATGCGCGCAATGCGCAGGTCGACCTTGGCGAACTCGTCGATGCTGATCGTCGGTGCGATGGGCTCGCCGCCGGGCGCGGGCGCTTCGGCGGACGCTTCCGCGGCGGCGGCCGGCTGGGCGGGTTGGGACGGCTCGAATAGCGCGTCCAGCATCTTGGGGTCGACCCGCTGCATCAAGTGCTTGAAGGGGGCGACGCGTTCGGGCAGGCGTGCCGCGTCGTCCCATGTGAAGTCGCGGTCCAGGCCGAAGAGCTCGCGCGCGACCCGGCTGGCCAGCGCCGGCAGGATGGGCGCCAGCATGACCGTCAGGGCCTTGAAGCCGGCCAGGGCGCGCGAGCAAATATCCTGCAGCCGCTGGCGCGTTGGGTCATCGGCCTGGTCCAGCCCCTTGGCCAGCACCCAGGGTTGGGCCGCGTCGAAGGCCTGGTTGATGCGGTCGGCCAGCGCCATGGCCTCGCGCACGGCGCGGCCGTATTCGCGGGCCTCGATGTCGTTGCGCACGGTGGCGGCAACCGCGGCCAGCTCGTCGGCCCAGGCCTGGGCGTCGCCGGCGTAGGCCAGCTTGCCGTCGAAGTGGCGGGAAATGAAGTTCGCCGCGCGGCTGGCGATGTTGACGTACTTGCCGACCAGGTCGCTGTTGACGCGGGCGACGAAGTCGTCCGGGTTGAAGTCCACGTCTTCCACGCGGGAATTGAGCTTGGCCGCGATGTAGTAGCGCAGCCACTCGGCGTCCATGCCCAGTTCCAGGTAGCGCAGCGGCGAGATCCCGGTGCCGCGGCTCTTGGACATCTTTTCGCCGCTGACGGTGATGAAGCCGTGCACGTAGAGGGCGTCCGGCGTCTTGCGCCCGGCGAACTTGAGCATGGCCGGCCAGAACAGCGCATGGAAATAGATGATGTCCTTGCCGATGAAATGGACCTGCTCGGTCTGGCCCTGCGGATCGAGCAGCTTGTCGAAATCCAGGCCCTGCTTGTCGCAGTAGGCCTTGAGCGAGGCCAGGTAGCCGACCGGCGCGTCCAGCCAGACATAGAAATACTTGCCCGGCGCGTCGGGGATTTCGATGCCGAAGTAGGGCGCGTCGCGCGAAATATCCCAGTCGCCGAGCGACGCCTGGCCGCCTTCGGCGCCCAGCCATTCGCGGGTCTTGGCCAGCACTTCGGGTTGCAGGCGCTTGCCGCCGGCGGCGTTGGCCCCGGCGGTCCATTCCTGCAGGAAGGCCACGCAGCGCGGATCGGACAGCTTGAAGAAGTAGTGCTCGGACGTGCGCAGCACGGGGCGGGCACGCGTCAGCGTCGAATAGGGGTCGATCAGGTCGGTGGGGGCGTACACCGCGCCGCACACCTCGCAGGAATCGCCATACTGGTCCTGCGCCTTGCATTTCGGGCACGTGCCCTTGATGTAGCGGTCGGGCAGGAACATGCCCTTGACCGGGTCATAGAACTGTTCGATGGCGCGCGTCTCGATCAGGCCGGCTGCCGAAAGGGCCCGGTAAATGTCCTGCGACAGCGCGACGTTCTCGGGCGAGTCCGTGCTGTGCCAGTGGTCGAAGCGGATGTGAAAGCCGTCCAGGTAGCGCGGCCGCTCGGCGGCATAGCGCGCGACCAGTTCCTGCGGGCTGATGCCTTCGGCCTCGGCCTTGAGCATGATGGGCGCGCCGTGCGCGTCGTCCGCGCCGACGAAGTGCACCGTGTGCCCGGCCATGCGCATGGACCGCACCCAGATGTCGGCCTGGATGTACTCCATGATGTGGCCGATGTGGAACGAACCGTTGGCGTAGGGCAGGGCGGTGGTGACGAACAGGGTGCGGGGCATGATCGGAATGCGATGAAAGCCGGACCCGGCATTTTATAAGGATGCCGATGCCCCCGGGCGCCCGGGCGGTATAGGGGGGACCTATAGGGCTATCGGCAATAAGTATTTGGCGCCAGCTGCCCGCCCGCCTAGACTGTTGCCGACCCCCAATAACGATTTCCGGCCGACCGGCTGGCGGCCGGCATAGAACGACGGAGACAATCGCATGGCAACCGGCCCAAGCACGATTTACATCGATGGCAACTGGAGCGGGGCGGCCGCGGGAACGATACCGGTGGTCAGCCCCAGCACGGGCGAGCAGATAGGCGAAATTTCCCGAGGCGGCGCCGCCGAGGTCGATGCGGCGGTCCAGGCCGCCCGGCGGGCCTTCGAGGGGCACTGGGGCCGGGTGCCGGCCGTCGAGCGCGGACGGATGCTGATGCGACTGTCGGCGCTCATTTTGCAGCACCAGGAGGAGCTGGCGCAGATCGAGGCGCGCGACACGGGCAAGCCAATGAAGCAGGCGCGCAACGACATCGCCGCCTGTGCCCGGTATTTCGAGTTTTACGGCGGCGCGGCCGACAAGCTGCATGGCGAGACCATCCCTTTCCTGGACGGCTACCAGGTCTTGATCGTGCGCGAGCCGCGCGGCGTGACCGGCCATATCATCCCCTGGAACTACCCGGCCCAGATGTTCGGCCGCACCCTGGGCCCGGCGCTGGCCGCGGGCAACGCGGCGGTGCTCAAGCCCGCCGAGGAGGCCTGCCTGAGCTGCATTCGCCTGGCCGAACTGGCCGCGCAGGCGGGCATACCGGCTGGCGCGGTCAATCTAGTCACGGGCCTGGGCGAGGAGGCCGGCGCGGCGCTCGCCGCCCACCCCGGCATCGATTTCCTGTCGTTCACCGGCTCGCCGGAGGTCGGCACGCTGGTGCAGAAGGCTGCGGCCGACCACCATGTGCCGTGCGTGCTGGAGCTGGGCGGCAAATCCCCGCAGATCGTTTTCGACGACGCCGACGTGGAGCGCGCCTTGCCGGTCATCGTCGGCGCCATCGTGCAGAACGCCGGGCAAACCTGCTCGGCGGGCAGCCGGGTGCTGGTCCAGCGGACCATTTACGAGGAATTCGTCGCCGCCCTGGCCAAGCGCATGAACGGCGTGCGCGTGGGCTCGCACGAGTCCGACCTGGATTGCGGGCCGGTGATCAGCCGGGTCCAGCACGAGCGGGTACGGGGGTTCCTCGACCGCGCCCGCCGCGACGGCATCCCCGTGGTGGCGGAAGGCCAGCTCGACCGCGGCGCGCCTGAAGGCGGTTACTACGTCAGGCCGACGCTGCTCGGGCCGGTGCCGCTCGATCACGAACTGGCGCGCGAGGAGGTGTTCGGCCCGGTGCTTGCCGCAATACCGTTCGACGACGAAGACGACGCGGTGCGCATCGCCAACGGAACCGACTACGGCCTGATCGCCGGCATTTGGTCCGAGAACGGCGCGCGCCAGATGCGGCTGGCAAAGCGGCTGCGCGTCGGCCAGGTGTACATCAACGGTTACGGCGCAGGTGGGGGCATCGAGCTGCCTTTTGGAGGGTTCAAGCGCAGCGGCCATGGCCGCGAAAAGGGGTTCGAGGCGCTGCGCGAGTACACGGTGGCCAAGACCATCGTCATCAACCACCATTGACCGCGGCCCGCCCGGCGGGGGCCGCACATAACTTCTATAACGGACGGAGACAAGCATGACGAAGACCCTGAAACGGGGCGCGCTCGCCTGCGCGCTCGGATTGGTTGCGTTGATCATCGCGCCCGGCTCCGCGCAGGCCGCGGAGCTGAAGCTGCGGCTTGGCCACGTGTTCGCCATCGACAGCCCCGTCGACAAGGCCAGCAAGGAGTTCGCCCGGCTGGTCGGCGAGCGGACCAACGGTGAAGTCACCGTGACCGTGTTCCCCAACAGCCAGCTCGGCGGGGACGAAGCGTTGGCGCGCGACTTGTCGCGCGGCTCGCTGGACCTGGCCTTCCTGAACCCCGGGTCCCTGGCCGGCCTGGATCCGCTGCTGGACATCCACTACCTGCCGTATATCGCCACGACCTTCGACGAGGTCGACAAGATTTTCTACAACCCGCAGGGTGTGCTGCAGACCACGCTGCGCGAGACGCTGGCCAAGCACCGCATGCAGGTGCTGGGCTTTTTCGAGCTGGAGTTCCAGCGCGATTTCCCGTTCGAGAAGATGATCACGGGGCGCTATCGCCTGGACGAGGTCAACGTCGCGCTCGAGCGCATGAAGAACTTCCAGGAAATCAAACCCGTCATCACCGTTTGAGAGCGAGCCGGTTCCATGGAGAAGTTCGATCCCGATCGCAAGGGCCCGCTGCACGGCGTGCGCGTGCTGGACCTGTCACGGCTGGTGGCGGGCAACATGCTGACGCTGTTCTTGGCCGATTTCGGCGCCGACGTCATCAAGGTCGAGCGCGAGGGCGTGGGCGACGACCTGCGCAACTGGCGCGAGGCCGGCCGGCCGGTCTACTGGAAAGTCTATGGGCGCAACAAGCGGTCGATGACACTGGACCTGAAGTCCGAGCCCGGCCTGGCGACGTTGCGCAGGCTGGTGCGCCATGCGGATGTGTTCGTCGAAAATTTCGTTCCCGGCGGGCTGGAGAAAATGGGGCTGGCGCCCGATGCACTGCTCGCGCTGAACCCACGCCTGGTCGTGGTCAGGGTGTCAGGGTGGGGGCAGACCGGTCCATACAGCCGCAAGCCTGGATTCGGCACCTTGGTCGAGGCGATGTCGGGGTTTGCGCACCTGAACGGATACCCTGACCGCCCGCCGGTGTTGCCGCCGTTGGCGCTTGCCGACATGATCGCCGGCATTTACGGCGCCGCAGGCGTGCTGACCGCGTTGCGCGTGGCCGAGCGGGAAGGCAAAGGCCAGGTCATCGACCTGTCGCTGTTCGAGCCCATCTTTTCTTTCATCGCATCCGAGGCGGCCAAGTACCGCCTGACCGGCCAGGCCACGATGCGTTCGGGCAACCAGTCTTCGCACACCGCTCCGCGCAACGTCTATGCGTGCAGCGACGGCCGCTACGTGGCCCTGTCCGGTTCGATGCAATCCATGGCGATGCGCATCTTCGACACCATCGGCCGTCCGGACCTGAAAACCGACCCGCGGTTTGTCGACAACGATGCGCGGGTGGCCAACCGCGACGAGCTGGATGCGATCATCGGCGAGTTCATCCGCAGCCGCACGCAGGAAGAGAACCTGCGCCTGTTCGAGCAGGCCGGCGTGACGGTCGGGCCGGTTTGCTCAGTGGCCGACCTGTTGGACCATCCCTTCGTGCAAGGCAGGCAAGCCATCGTATCGCTGGAAGATCCCGACCTGGGGGAGGTGCCCATGCACAATGTCATCCCGCGCCTTGGCACCACGCCGGGCGGGTTTTACCGCCCGGCGCCGGCGCTGGGCGAACATACCGCCGAAATCCTGGCGGAGCTGGACGCGCTGGAGGAATAGCCCATGTTCGACACGATGAGCCAACCCGTCTGGCGGTCCCTGCTGTTCGTTCCGGCCACGAGCGACCGGTTCGTGCAAAGCGCGTTGCGCCAGCCCGCCGACGCGCTGCAGATCGACCTGGAAGACAGCGTCGCGCCCGACCAGAAGGCGCTGGCGCGCAGCCGCGTCGCCGAGATTGCCCGTACCTTCCGCCAGGGCGGCTACGACGTGGTGGTCCGGGTGAACCGGCCCTGGCGCCAATTGGTCCGCGACCTGGAGGCGTGCGTGGGCGATGCCGTCAGCGCGGTGACCTTGCCCAAGGTGCCGGATGCGTCCTACGTCAAGGCCGTCGCCGAGATCCTGGACGAATGCGAGCGCGAGGCGGGGCTGGCACCCGGGCACACGCGCATCATCGCCATGGTCGAGGACCCAGCCGGGTTGGCCAACATCAACAACATCGCCGCGGCGCATCCACGGCTGTGGGGGCTGATCGTCGGGGCGGAGGACCTGGCCGTGACGATGCGCATGGCCGTCGATGAGGACAGCCTGTACGTCCCCAACGTGATGGCCGTGACGGCCTGCCGCCGCGCCGGTATAGTTCCCATAGGCTTCATCGGCTCGGTGGCGGATTTTGCGGACGAGCAGGCGTTTCGCGCCCGCATCCGCAGGGCCCGGCGGCTGGGTTTCGAAGCGGCTTTCTGCATCCACCCCCGCCAGGTGGGTATCGTCAACGAGGAGTTTTCGCCGCAGCCCGAGGAAGTCGAGCATGCCACGGCCCTGCTTGCCGAATTCGACAAGCAGATGCGCGAAGGCCGCGCGGCCTGCACGTTCAAGGGGCGCATGGTCGATTTGCCGGTGGTGTTGCAGGCGCGCCAATTGTTGCAACGACACGAGACCATAATGCGGCGCACCCGCAAGGCATGATGTCCATGCCAAGGCGGGCGCGACGGGGCAGGGACGCATGAACCTGAAGCAGCTTGGCTACTTCGTCGCGATCGCCGAGCAACGATCCTTCCTGAAGGCGTCGCAGCTGCTGCATGTTTCCCAGCCGTCGGTCAGCGCGCAAATCCGCCTGCTCGAAGAAGAGCTCGGCGTGCAGCTGTTCGAGCGCCGGCCCGACGGGACCGTCCTGACGCCCGAAGGGCGGGATTTTCTCGTGCACGCCCGCAACGTGCTGGAATCGGTCGAGGCGGCCCGCCAGAGCATGCGCGCGCACCACGCGGCGGAAGTCGGCCGGGTGGCGGTGGGCATACCGGGCTCGATCAGCCCGATTCTCAGCCTGCCGTTGATCGAAGCGGTGCAGCGCGAATGCCCCAATGTGCGGGTCAAGGTCGTTTCGGGGCTTTCTGGCCATGTCTATCAATGGATCATCGACGGCACGCTGGACTTCGGACTGGTGTTTGCCGGCGCCGCGGTAATCGGATTGGACATGGATGCCCTGCTGTCGGAGCAGCTGGTGCTCGTGGCGCGCAGCCGCGACGACGTGGCCCAGTGGTTGACCCCGGCCGGGGAAGTCCGGCTGGCCGATGCGGCGCGCCTGCCGCTGGTCATGCCCGGACGTGATCACGGCCTGCGCAAAGTGGTCGACGATGCCGTGCGCCGAATCGGCATCGCGCTCAACGTCACCACGGAGCTGGACGCCCACGAGCTGCTTACCGAAATGGTGCGCCGCACGGGGTGCTTCAGCATCCTGTCGCTGGCGGCGCTGCGCGTGGGCGACGGAAATGCCCCGGTGTTTGCCGCCCGCATCGTCGAACCCTGCATCGAGCGCCGGGTGTCGCTGGCGCATGCCAGTGGCCGGCCGCTATCGCGCTCGGCCAGGCGCGTCGAAGGGATCGTGCGGCACTTGCTGCGCGAGCAGCTCGCCCAAGGCTGGTGGACGACGGCCACCCCGTTGGGCGGCCTGGCGCGCTAGCGGACTTCGCGCACCTCGACGTCGATGATTTCGCCGCGCCGGAAAGGATGGGCCCCGCCTGCTGGCGCGCGGCCGTAGGCGGCGCCGCGCCGCTGCGCCCAATAGGCGCGCACGCCGAAAGGCTGGCCGCGCAAGCGCGCCACCACGTAGAGCACGGCCACCGCCACGGCGGTGGAGAGCATGAAGACGAGCGCCATGCCCATGCCTACCAGGGCAAGCACGGCAAACAGGACGGCGCGCAGGAAACGGCTGATGAGATCTGTCATGATTGAATGGACGCCTGCCGGCGTCTAAGGTTCCCGTAACGGGCGGAAGCAGCCGGCGCTTCACCCTTAAGCTATTCTTGCAGGCGGGACGCCGATCGCGTCCCGTGATGCGAGATTACGTTGACATGTCCCTTACGATAGAACAAATTCGCGCCGCCGTCGCAGGCGTGGCCGATCCCGTGCTAGGCGGGCCGTTGGCCGTGCGCGACAAAGATGTATCCATCGATGGCGATGCCGCGGCCGTGACGGTCGACCTCGGCTACCCCGCTCGCAGTGTGGCGGGTGACTTGCAGGCGCGCATCGAAGCCGCCCTGCGGGCGGCGGGCGTGGCCGAGCCCCGGGTGACGGTGCAGGGCACCGTGCGCGCGCATGCCGTGCAGCGCGGCCTGCAGCCGTTGCCCCAGGTGCGCAATATCATCGCCGTCGCCTCTGGCAAGGGCGGCGTCGGCAAGAGCACCACGGCGGTCAACCTGGCCCTGGCGCTGTCTGCCGAGGGCGCCTCGGTCGGGCTGCTCGACGCCGACATCTACGGGCCGAGCGTGCCGGCCATGCTCGGCGTGTCCGGCCGGCCAGAAAGCCGTGACAACAAAACCATGGAGCCCCTGGTCGGGCACGGCGTGCAGGCCAATTCCATCGGTTTCCTCATCGACGCCGACGCGCCGGCGATCTGGCGCGGGCCCATGGTCACGCAGGCGCTGGAGCAATTGCTGCGCCAGACCAACTGGCGCGAACTCGATTACCTGATCGTCGACATGCCGCCCGGCACGGGCGACATCGCGTTGACGCTGGCGCAGAAGGTGCCCGTGGCCGGTGCCGTCATCGTCACCACGCCGCAGGACATTGCGCTACTCGATGCGCGCAAGGGGCTGCGCATGTTCGAAAAGGTCAACGTTCCCGTGCTGGGGGTGGTCGAGAACATGGCGATACATATTTGCTCTCAGTGTGGCCACGCCGAGCACATTTTCGGCGAGGGGGGCGGCCGCCGCATGGCCGAGGAATGCGGCGTGCCCTGGCTGGGCAGCCTGCCGCTGGCGCTGGCGATACGCGAGCAGACCGATGCGGGCCGGCCTACGGTCATCGCCCGCCCGGACAGCGAGGAGGCCGGCCTGTACCGGGCCATCGCGCTGCGCGTGGCCGCCGGCGTGGCGCGCCTGCCGCCCGATTACAGCGGCAAGATGCCCTCGGTCGTGGTGCAGCGGTCGCAATAGATGGCGCCATCGGCTCGCCTGACGGGCGCTGCGGAACGCGGGCAATGGCGATGAGTACGACGTCCAGGCTGCTGGCAGGTTTGCTGATCGCCTGGGCGGCGGCCGTCCAGGCCCAGCAGCGCCCAGAGGTGACCATCGATCCGGGCGGCGTGCCGCCCGAGGCGCTGCAGGCCATCACCCAGGCGGTCGAGGCGATCGCACGCCTGGCCGAAGACCAGGACGGCGGCGAGGCCACGCGCCTGCGGCGGCGCGCGCGCGATGCCACGCTCTCGGCGCTGGCCACGCAGGGGTATTTCACGCCGAAGGTCACGCTGCAGGCCGGCCGCGACGTCGCGGGCGAGACCTGGGACATCGTCATCGAGCCCGGGCCGCGCGCCAAGGTGGCCAGCGTCGATATATCTTTTCGCGGCCGCATTGCCGGCGGCGGCTATGCCGACCGCATGCAAGCCCTGCGCCAGCAATGGGGGCTGCCGGCCGGCCGGTTTTTCATCAACGAAGACTGGAACCGCGCCAAGGCCGACCTGCTGGCCGAGGCGGGCGCGCGCGATTTTTACCTGGCGCGCATTGCCGAATCGCGCGCCACGGTCGACCCCGATGCCGCCACGGTGGCGCTACGCGTGGTGCTCGACAGCGGGCCGAAGGTGACGCTGGGCCCGTTGTCGACCGAGGGGCTCAAGCGCGTGCCCGAAAGCCTGGTCAGGCGCTACGTGCGGTACGCGCCGGGTGCGGCCTATGACCGCGAAAAGCTCCAGGGCTGGCAGCAAAGCCTGCAAGGCACGGCTTTTTTCCGCGGCGCCTTCGTGTCGCTGGAGCGTCCCGGCCACGCGTCGCAGCCGGGGGCCGCGGAAACGCCGCCGGCTGCGGATGCCGAGTCGGGCCCGGCGGGCGTGCGCGCGTCCGATGCGGCGGCCGACCTGATGGCCCGCGACGAAGTGCAGCTGCCGGTGCGCGTGCGGGTGTCCGAGGCGCCGGCCAAGCGGCTTGCCGCCGCGGTCGGCGTGGACGATACCGCTGGGCTGCGCTTCGAGACGCAGTATCGCCAGAACGTCGTCCTGGGCCAGCCGCTGACCATGGAGACGGGCCTGGGGGTGGACCGGCTGCGTCAGCGCGCTTACCTGGATTTCTACTTGCCGCCCGATGAAAAAGGCCAAAAGGACAGCATCGGCCTGCTGGCCGACCACACGGACATCCAAGGGCTGGACGTCACGCGCTTTGCCGTGGGCGCTACCCGGTTGCGCGAGCGCCGCGCCGGGGACGGCAGCCGGGTCGAGTATGAAAACCGCTTCGGGCTGCTGGGCGCCTACGATCGTGTCAAGGTCGACGGCGGCGACCGCTATGACTTGCCGACGGTGTCGGCCACCACGGAATGGCTGCGCCGCGACGTGGACAACAAGTATGACCCGCGCGAAGGGCACTTGATCGCGGTCGGCGGCGGCGTGGGGATGACGTTGGACCGCAAGCGGCCGTTCGCCCGCGCGACCCTGCGCGGGCAGCACTGGTGGCCGGTGGGCGATCTCGACGTATTCACCGTGCGCGGCGAGGTGGGCCGCATGTGGTCGGACGGGCGCACCCAGGTGCCCGACGACTTCGGGTTCCGCACCGGCGGGGCGCGCAGCATACGCGGCTACAAATACCTGAGCATCGGCCGCGAGCTCGACGACGCGATAGTGGGGGCATCCACGCTCGCGGTGGTCAGCGCCGAGTACATGCACTACTTCGACGAGCGTTGGGGCATGGCAGTTTTCGTGGACGCGGGCGACGCGGCCCAATCCTTCGGCGAAATGAAGCCGGCCGTCGGCTACGGCGTGGGGGCGCGGGTGCGCACCCCGGCCGGCCCCTTGTTCTTGGACGTAGCCTACGGCCAGCGCGACCGCAGCCTGCGGCTGCATTTCTCGCTGGGGATCGCGTTCTGATGGCGGGCCTGCTGCGCAATCTGCTGAAACGGGTGCTGGTCTGGTGGCTGCCCTTTTTGCTTGCCCTGGGCGGGGTGGCGCTGGCGTTCGTCGCGTGGATGATGGCCACGCAAAGCGGCACGGCGATGCTGCTGCGCATCGTCGCCGCACAGCTCGACGGCCAGGCCAGCCGTGTGCGTGGCACCCTGCTCGACGGCGTGCAAGTGGGCGCGCTCAGCCTGAATCTGCCGGGCGCGGCAATCGACGCGCAAGGGCTGAACCTGAATGTGGACTGGCGCGCCTTGTCGCGCGGCCTGTTGCGGGTGCAGGATTTGTCGGCCGACGTACTGCGGGTGAGCACCACATCGTTACCGGAGGACGACCCAGGTGAGGGCGGCGCGGCCGTGGTGATCCCCGTGGACGTGGCCGTTGACCGGCTGGCGGTCGGCCGCTTCGAACTGGTGCTCGACGGCGAGCCGCTGCCCGTGGCGGTGGACGATTTCCGGTCAACGGTCGCGCTTGGCAAGCCGGGACTGCAGCTGCGCATCGCCAGCCTGCGCCTGGCGCATCCCCTGGCCCATGCGCGGCTGCAGGGCGAGCTGCGGTTGACCGAACTGTCCGACCCCTGGCCCATGGACGTGCGGCTGCTGGCGTCGCTGCACGGGCCGGACGCGGCATCGCCGGTGTGCCTGGCCGACAGGCTGCCCGGCGCGTCGCTGGCGGGCAAGTCCGCAGGCAACGGCGTGCCGCAAGCCGGCAAGGGTCCGGCAGCACCCATCGACGCGTCGGGCGACGGGCAGGGCGACGATGCGCCGGGCTGCACCATCCTGTCGGACGTGGCGGTACAAGGCTCGCTGCAGGAATTGGCGGTAGCCGTCACGGGAGACGGGCCGGGCTTGGCGCTGCGCGCCCAGGCACAGGCCACGCCTCGGGACGCGATCCCGGTGCGCCAGGCGGACGTGGACGTGAAGTTGGGCGACGGCTCGGCGCTGGGCGCCCAGCTACAGTGGCGCGCAGCGCCGAACGAAGCCGGCGGACCGGGACAGGCGCCAGCCACCTCGCGCGAGCGCCTGCGCATCGGCATCGACAGCCGCAACTTCGATGTTGGCAAGCTGCTGGCCGGCGCCATGGCTGCACCGGCTGCATTGTCGGGCAGGCTGGAGGTCGACGCGGAACTGGTTGACCGCGCCGTCGTGTCCGAGGCCAGCATCAAGCTCGTGCTGGACGAGGGCAGCCGGTGGAATGGCCAGCCGCTTGACGGCACACTGGCTGCGCAGGTGCGCACCGATGGCCCAACCGCGGACTGGGCGCGCCTGCAGGTCCCACGGTTGGACGCCGACCTGCGACTGGGCGCCAATCGCCTGCGCGGGCAGGGCGCCTGGGGTGATGCGGCATCCGCGCTGGAGCTGCAGGTGCAGGCGCCGCGGCTGGCCGATCTGTGGCCGGGACTGTCGGGCAAGGCGTCGGCCAAGGCCCGGCTGGCCGGCACGGTGGCGCGCCATTCCGTGCGCATCGATGCCGACTATGTCCCGCCGGATGCGCGCGACGGCCTGGTTGGCCGCGCACCCGGCTCGGTGCGTTTGGAGGCTGCCGGCGGCTGGGGCGGCGGCGCCGGCGACTTCCAGGCTGGCGTCGTGGGCTGGCGCGGCACGGTATCGGCCCTGGATGCTTCGCACGCCGGTTACCGCGTGCGTGGCAGCGCGATTCCGGTGGCGTTCCTGCCCGATGCCGTCGCGCCGCAATGGCAATGGCAGGTCGGCCGGGCGCGGCTGGACGTGGCGCTGCCGGGCCAGGCCGCGTTCGCGCTGGCGCACGAGGGCTCGCGCGGGGGCGGCCAGCGCTGGCAAACGGCGGGCCGCATCGACGAAATCGCCATCACGGCGGCCTTGGTGCGCGCGGTGCGCGCCACCCTGGACGCGGATGTCCGGCCCCAGCCGCAGGGTGCCGGGCGCGTCAACCGATCGGCACCGGGCACGCAACGCCGCATCGTGCTGGGCGCATCGTGGGACTTGTCCTTCGCCGGCGCGCTGGCAGGCGTCGCACGCATCGAGCGGCGCAGCGGCGATTTGCGCATCCCCGGCGATCCGCCGGTGCCGCTGGGGCTGCGCCGGCTGGCGCTGGAAGCCAAGGCCGTTGCGGCCGGCGCGACGAGCCGCGTGCAGGCGACACTGGACGTGGATACCGAACGCATGGGATCGCTGCGCGGCAGCGCCGCGGCCACGCTGGTCGCCGGCCAGGATGGGGCGTTGTCGCTGGCACCGCGCCAGCCCGTGCGCGTGGACCTGCGCGCCGATGTGGCCGACCTGGCATGGGTGGGGCTGTTCACCGGCGACAGCCTGGAGGTCGGTGGCAGCTTGCGCGCCGACGTCCAGGCCGAGGGGGTGCCCGGCGGCCAATGGCAGGCACGCGGCACGGTCAAGGGCGAGAAGCTGCGCGTCGTGCGCATCGACGACGGGGTGCGCCTGGTCGACGGCACCTTGTCGGCACGCCTGCAGGACCAGCGCGTGATCCTGGAGTCGCTGCGCTTTCCTGCGTCGCTGCGGGTCATCCCGTCCGAATGGCGCACGCGCGAATGGATCACCAAGGATGCGGACGCGCAAGGCGGTTACTTGAGCGCCGCCGGCCATTGGGACCTGGCCGGCGCCGGCGGCGAGGTCAGCGTCACCCTGCACCGCTTCCCGGCGCTGCAGCGATCGGACCGCTACGCCATGGTGACTGGCAAGGTCGACATCAAGGCCGCGCTGCCGTCGCTGTCCATCATCGGCGACTTGACCGCCGACGCTGGCTGGGCCAGCCTGGAAATCCTGTCCGAAGTGCCCACGCTGGACGACGACGTTATCGTGGTGCGTGCCGGCGACGACGTGCGCACGCCCGACGGCATGCAGGTCTTCATGGACATGGGCATAGACCTGGGCAAGCGCTTTTACCTGACCGGCATGGGGCTGGATTCCGGCCTGGTGGGCAGCCTGCGCATTCGCCTGGAGCAGGGGCGGCTGACCGGCAACGGTGTGCTGCGCACGCGCGGCGGCCGCTTCGAAGCCTACGGGCAGCGGCTGCACCTGCGCCGCGGCACGATCACTTTCCAGGACAGCTTGGACAATCCGCTGCTGGACATCGAGGCGCTGCGCCTGGGCGAGCAGGTCGAGGCCGGCGTGCGGGTGGCCGGCACGGCGCAGCGCCCGCGCATCGACCTGGTTTCTTACCCTGACGTCAGCGAGGTCGAGAAGCTCTCCTGGCTGATCCTGGGGCGTGGCCCAGACCAGGGCGGCAGTGACGCGGCGCTGCTGCTGTCGGTGGGTACGGCGCTGTTGGGTGGGGGCGAGCCGTTCTACAGGCAGTTCGGCCTGGATGACGTGGGCCTGAAGTCCGGCGCCATCGGTAGCTCCGGCAGCCTGCTGCCGGACGTGACCGTGGCGAGCAACGTCACCCGCAGCGGCGCGAGCGAACTGGAGACGCAATTCCTGGTGGCCAGCAAGCGCTTTGCCAACGGCATCACCCTCAGCCTGGAGCAGGGCCTGGCGGGCGCCGAAACCGTGGGCCGGGCCAGCTACCGGTTGTCGCGCCATTGGTCGGTGGACCTGAAGGCCGGCGCGGTCAACGGGCTGGAACTCATCTACCGGACGTTCTGGGACGATTGAGCCTGCGCGCCCGCCGCAGCGATGCAGCCCTTGCGGCGCGCCGCCTGGCTACAATACCGCGTTCCTTTCGAGACCCATCCCATGAGCCTGAAAAGCGACCGCTGGATCCGCCGCGCCGCCGCAGCCGGCATGATCGAACCCTTCGAGCCAGGCCAGGTGCGCGCGGTCGACGGCCGCGCCATCGTCAGCTACGGTACCAGCAGCTACGGGTACGACGTGCGCTGCGCCGACGAGTTCAAGATCTTCACCAACATCAACTCGACCATCGTCGATCCCAAGGCCTTCGACGAGAAGTCGTTCGTGGACTTCAAGGGCGACGTGTGCATCATCCCGCCCAACTCGTTCGCGCTGGCGCGCACGGTCGAGTATTTCCGCATCCCGCGCAGCATCTTGACGATCTGCCTGGGCAAGAGCACCTACGCGCGCTGCGGCATCATCGTCAACGTCACGCCGCTCGAGCCGGAATGGGAAGGCCACGTCACGCTGGAGTTTTCCAACACGACGCCCCTGCCTGCCAAGATCTACGCCGGCGAGGGCTGCGCGCAGATGTTGTTCCTGGAAGGCGACGAGGTGTGCGAAACCTCGTACAAGGACCGCGGTGGCAAGTACCAAGGCCAGCGCGGCGTGACCCTGCCGCGAACCTAAGCCCGGATCGCCGCGCGGCGCGTAGCATCCGGCGCCATGCGGCCGCCGGATGCCTTGGCTGCAAACCCGCCGGCTGCCGCGGCGGGCCGCCCGGGCAGGCCTAGCGAAGAAAGGCCGGCGCCGCCAGCTGCGCCGCCAGCCGGGCAAAGCTGACGTGGGCCGGGTCGATGCGTGCCTCGCGCATCAAGAAGTTGACCGTGCCCAGGCATTGGCCGCCGGCGACCACGGGCACGTTGATCACCGACTGCAGCCCCAGCGCCAAAATGGCCGCATGATCGTCGAACGAGGCCCGGATGGCGTCCGCGCCTTCACCCACGTAGACCCGGCGCTGCACCAGGACGTGCTCGCCCCAAGGGGTGCCGCGCTTTTGCTTGGATCCGCCGGGCGGATAGGACGCGGGATCCGAGCTGTATAGCCGCACGACGGCCATGCTTTCCGCGTCGAAGCGGTTGACCGTGCACAGTGCCTGGCGCAGGACCGGATAGGTCCAGCGGTCCAAGGCCCGGAAGGCCTCGACGCGGTCGACGCCCGCAAGGGCGTCGACGACGGCGCCGCTTGCGGACACCGCATCCGCGATACGTGCCGCCAGGTCCGTCATTGCGCCTTGATTCCCAGCTCGCGGATGACCTTGGCGTACTTCTGCGCGTCGGCTTCCAGGGTCTTGGCAAATTCCTGCGGCGTGGATGGCGTGACCAGCACGCCCATGTCGCCCATTTTTTTCTGGACCTCGGGCAGCGCAAGGATGCGGTTGATTTCCTTGTTCAGCCTGTCTACCAGTTCCGGATCCATGCCCGCTGGCCCGAATGCGCCGTACCAGACCTCCATGGAATAGCCAGGGACCGTTTCGGCCACCGTCGGCACGTCGGGCAGCAGCGGGGATCGCTGCGTTTCGGTGACGGCAAGCAGCTTGAGCTTGCCGGTGCGCACGTGGGGCAGGGTCTGCGTGCCGGCGCTGAACAGCACCTGCGTACGATCGGCGACGGTGTCCAGCACGGCGGGTGCGCCGCCGCGGTAGGGGATGTGGACCATCTCGATGCCGGTGGCCTTCTCGAACATGGCCGCGCTCAGGTGGTTGGTCGATCCCGGCCCGGCCGACGCGTAGGCGATTTCCTTGGGACGGGCGCGCGCGTAGTCGATGAACTCCTTCAGGTTGTTGACCGGCACCGATGGGTTGATGACCATGGTGTTGGTCACCAGGGCCAGCTGGGCGATGGGCGTGAAGCTCTTGACGCCGTCGAACGGCATGTTGTCGTACAGCGCCTCGTTCATGGTGTGCGTGCTCATCGAGCCGATGAGCAGCGTGTAGCCATCGGGCTCGGCGCGGGCCACCATGGCCGAGCCGATGTTGCCCGATGCGCCGGAGCGGTTTTCCACGATCACCGGTTGGCCCAGGCTCTTGGACATGTGTTCGGACAGCATGCGCGCCAGGATGTCGGTCGAGCCGCCGGCGGCCCAAGGCACGATGAGCGTGACGGGCTTTTCCGGCCACGCGGCCGTGGCGGCGGCCGCAGGCAGGATGCCTGCAGCCAGGACGAGGCTTCGCAATGCGTTGCGCAAGGAATAGGCCATGATGTTCCCCTGTTGATCTTTGCGGCAAGAGCCGCCATGCGGAAATGAGCCGCGCCTGACTCGGCGCGGCCGGTTAAGGTTGGAAAAGCGCCATCGTCGCCCTGGTGCCTGGCCCAGCTAGCGGCCGACGGCGTAACTTTGCATGCCGCGCGGGTTGGCGGCGGCCCGCAGCAGGCGGCTGCCGCCCGCAGCCGGCTCGCGCGAGCAGGCGCTGATCCGTCCTTCGGACCAGGGCGGGCCGACCTTGACGTCATGGCCGGCCGCGCCCAGCGTGTCCAGGGTGGCCTGCGGCATGCGCGACTCGACCGTGATGCGGTTGAGCGTCGTCGTGCGCGGCCAGAACGAGCCGGGAAAGTGATCGATGTGCCAGGCGGGCGCGTCGATGGCTTCCTGCAGGTTCATGCCGCACAGCGCGTGGCGCAGGAAGAATGCGAGCGTCCACTGGTCCTGCTGGTCGCCGCCGGGCGTGCCGAACGCCAGGTAGGGTTCGCCGTCGCGCAAGGCCATGCTGGGCGACAGCGTCGTGCAGGGGCGCGCGCCGGGACGCAGCTGGCCGGGCACGCCATCGTCGAGCCAGGTCATCTGCAGCCGCGTCGAGATCGAGAATCCCAGGCCGGGCACGGCTGGGCTGGACGATAGCCAGCCGCCGGACGGCGTGGCGGCGACCATGTTGCCATCCTTGTCGATGACGTCGATGTGGCAGGTGTCGCCCACGAAGATTTCCCGTTC
>Ga0065721_10003932_pt1 | contig 68366 bp, 63 predicted proteins | sample Mesricmetagenome_FD_59108 | JGI IMG/M metagenome (GOLD analysis project Ga0065721, IMG submission 59108) | Mesophilic microbial community from rice straw/compost enrichment Sample: eDNA_1 v2 (version 2) | ecosystem: Engineered > Solid waste > Grass > Composting > Bioreactor | place: USA: Davis... | reverse complement strand
ATGATGTCGAAGCCGGTGACCAGCAGGTCGGTCGGATGGAATTTTTTCAGGTATTCGGTCTGTTCTGGCCAGCCGAGGGTGGAGAAGGTCCACAGGCCGGAGCTGAACCAGGTGTCCAGCACGTCTTCGTCTTGCGTCAGAGCTACATCCGCCGCTATGCCGTATTTGCTGCGCACTTCCGCCTCATTGCGACCGACGTAGACTTTGCCTGCGGCGTCATACCAGGCTGGGATGCGATGTCCCCACCAGAGTTGACGGGAGATACACCAGTCCTGAATGTCGCGCATCCAGGCGAAGTACATGTTTTCGTACTGCTTGGGCACAAATTGGATGCGGCCGTCTTCCACCGCTGCAATGGCAGGACCGGCGAGTTGTTTGGTGCTGACGTACCACTGATCGGTCAGCCAGGGTTCGATGACCACACCGCTGCGGTCACCGCGCGGCACTTTCAGCGCGTGATCGGCGATTTTGTCCATCAAGCCTGCAGCTTCCAGATCGGCAACGATTTGTTTGCGCGCTTCATAACGGTCCAGCCCGGCGTAGGCGGCGGGCAGGGTGGTGTCCTCATTGGAATTANCGGAACCGTCGAAGTTGAAAACCTGCGCNTGGGCCAGAACGGCGGCGTTTTTGTCCAGCACGTTGATCAGCGGCAGGTTGTGGCGCTTGCCGACTTCGTAGTCGTTGAAGTCGTGGGCCGGTGTGATTTTCACGCAGCCGGTACCGAATTCCATGTCGACGTAATCGTCGGCAATCACCGGAATGCGGCGGCCAACCAGGGGAAGTTCGACAAATTTGCCGATCAGGGATTTGTAGCGCTCGTCTTCGGGATGAACCGCCACGGCGGAGTCGCCCAGCATGGTTTCGGGGCGGGTGGTGGCGACAACCAAATAGTCCAAGCCTTCAGCGGTTTTGGCGCCATCCGCCAGCGGGTAGCGCATATGCCAGAGAGAACCTTTTTCATCGCGGTTCTCCACTTCCAGGTCGGAAATAGCGGTGTGCAGTTTGGGGTCCCAATTGACGAGGCGTTTGCCGCGATAGATCAGACCGTCGTCATACAGGCGGACAAAAGCTTCGAGAACCGCTTTGGACAGACCTTCGTCCATGGTGAAACGCTCGCGGCTCCAGTCGAGGGAAGAACCCAAACGGCGCAACTGATGGCTGATATTGCCGCCGGATTCGCCTTTCCATTCCCAAACCTTCTTCAGAAATTCTTCCCGGCCCAGGTCGTGACGGGTGATGCCTTTGGCTGCCAACTGCCGCTCCACCACCATTTGCGTGGCGATGCCCGCGTGGTCGGTACCCATCTGCCACAAGGTGTCGCAACCCTTCATGCGGTGGTAGCGGATCATGGCGTCCATCACAGCATTGTTGAAACCGTGGCCCATATGCAGGCTGCCGGTGACGTTTGGCGGCGGGATCATGATGCAATAGGGAGACCCTTCGCCTTTGGGCGCAAAGTAGCCGTTTTCTTCCCAGGTTTTGTACCAATGTTGTTCGATGGCGGCGGGTTGGTAGGTTTTTTCCATTGAATCGGAGCCTGTAGCAATTAATTAACTAGAGCCGTAACAGTGCGTTCGGGGATCGAAAAGATGGGTACCTCCGGCAGTGCGGAGGGAAAGGGACGCATTATACATGGCGCGGGAAGGCCCGCCAGAAGACGGGCTAGTGGGATAAGCCGTTCATTTCATTGCGGCTCAGAAAATAAACCGCTGCTATGCCGCCATCGGTGGTGGTCTCGCTGTGATGCGCGATGGTGCCGAAAGCTTGTTTCGATACCAGATGGCTTTGCAGAAATGCCTGAATAAATGCGTTCTGAGCATCGGCATCCTGATGGGCGACGCTGAAACGACAGAGGGTTTTGCGACACTCGGCTTGTTCAACATCGCTGCCAAGCAAAGCCGCCGTGTTGAATACGTCGTAAAACGTTTCTTCAATGGGGGTTGCCCAGGAAGGGTCGAAAGATTCAGCGGAATAGACGGTTTCGAGTGCATCCAACGGATTTTCGTCCGGCGCTGCAATGATCAAAGCTTCCTCCTCGTCAGCATTGTCCGGTGTGACGACGGGATCGGCATCTTCCACGTTCAATGGTTTGGTGTCCGCGCTATTTGAACCGGCCTGCTTCTCAGTCGCAGGACGCGTCGCTGAGGATAAAACAGGTGGGTTTGACGACTCTGTTGGAGCTTTTGTCTTTTCGGCAGGGGACGGCTGTTCAACTCGCGCGGTGGCGGGATCGTCTTGAAGCAACAAGTGGGTGTGTGGAAGTAAGGCCGCCAAGGCGATAACCGATAAAAAGATGAGATTGGGCTTGCGCATAAGGACCTCCTATAAGAAGGCGCGGACCAACCGGTCCGCGCTCTCGCCAGGATCAGCTGGCGGCGTTGATGATGACGTAAGGGATTTCGGTAGTGCTGCCGGAATAAGTAGCTGTGCAGCTCTTGCCGACCCAGCCAAACCAAGTGGCGGCTAAACCGTTTTCTTTGCCAAGGCATGCCAAGCCGGTTTTGGTAAAGGTTTTGTATTCCGTAGTGCTGCCGCTGATGACTTGGGTAGCGCGGATTGCGGTGAACCATTTAACCGGGCTATAGGCAGCATCATCCTTCCAACAACCGGCGGGCAGGGTCATGTTGAGGCCCGCGCTGTAGACAACATTTCCTTGAGTGTCGTAGGAAGCGCCGCTGGGCGTCACATTGGCAACCGGAAGCCACACTACCGGCCCGCCAAATGGGTACAAGCCGTAATGGCTAGCTTTGGCGCATTCGAATTTCACTTGGCTTGCGTTACTGAACTTTATTAGCGCGTGATGCAAATGCTTGGTTCCAAAATGGGCTTGTCAACAAACAGCCGGACAAGGCGGGCAGAATGGCTATGGCGGCAATTCGCCAAGTTCTTTTTGAGGATTGGGTTTTTAGTCGATTTAAAACAGGTGTCGTTTTCACGGCGATACTCCTTCATCTGATGGGGTGGGGCACTTGGTAGATTGAAAGAGAGCGCACCGCAGATCAGTGAAAAAGTAGGGTGCTGTTTGGTGAATTATTCACCGTGCAGCTCGTGTTCAATCCTTGCGGCGCTGCGTTAAATCAAATCCATAAACGGCCGCTTGCGATAGGCTTGGCAGGCATTCATCAAAAACCAATAAGGATTGCTATGGCAACGATCAGATTTTTAGGCGCGGCCCAGGAAGTCACCGGCTCTTGTCATTTATTGCAGTCGGCCAGTTTCGGCCGGATTTTGCTCGACTGTGGATTGCAGCAGGGCGGGGATGCGCTGGAGCGGATGAGTGGAGGGTGGACCGGTTTTACGCCTGCGGATATAGACGCGGTGATTCTGTCCCACGCGCATATGGACCACTCCGGTCTGTTGCCTAAGCTGGTCCACGACGGCTTTCGCGGCCCTATTTACTGCACGCCGGCCACAGCGGAATTGCTGGTCATCATGTTGCACGACGCCGCCGGTCTTTATGAGCGCGACCTGGAGCGGGAGAACCGCCAGCGTCTGCGCCGCGGCTTGCCGCCGCTGGTGCCGGAATATTCCTCGGCGGACGTTGAGAAAGCGCTGCGCGCTTGCCGATCTCATTCATACGGCCAGCCCTTCGACATGGGCGGCGCTCAAGTCACTTTTTACGATGCCGGACATATTCTCGGCTCGGCCATTAGCGAGATTGTTTTTACCGAACAGGGGCAGCAGAAGACGCTGGTGTTTTCCGGCGATCTCGGCAAACGCGGCGCCATGCTGATGAACGACCCCACCCATTTAACCCATGCGGATGTGGTGCTGATGGAAGGGACCTACGGCAATCGCGACCACCGTTCGCTGGACGATACGGTGGTGCAGTTTGAGGAAATCCTGCGCGATGCCTGGCGCCGCGGCGGCAATGTGATCATCCCGGCGTTTGCGGTAGGGCGTACCCAGGAACTGTTGTTTTACATCGGCCTGCTGGCACACCAGGGCAAGTTGGATGGCTGGCAGATAATTGTGGACAGCCCTATGGCGATCATCGTCACTCACATTTACGACCGTTGGCTGGATGAACTCGACAGCACTGATATCAAGCCGTTGCGCGAGGCCGAAAAAAATTCATTGCGCGAATTTATTCCGCGGCTGCACCTGTCGGCGACGGTGGAGCAGTCCATGGCCATCAACAAAATCCAGCGCGGCGCCATCATTATTGCCGGCAGCGGCATGTGCAACGGCGGGCGTATCCGTCACCACATCAAGCAGCGCATCTGGGACAACCACAACACCCTGGTATTCGCCGGCTTTCAGGCGCGCGGCACTTTGGGACGGGTGCTGGTGGATGGGGCGAAGAAGATCAAACTCTTCGGTGATGAGTATGTGGTGAACGCGCGTATCGAGACCCTTGGCGGCTTCTCTGCTCACGCCGGGCAGACCGAATTGGTGGACTGGATAAGCAGCTTTACCAGCCAGCCGCGGGTGGCGCTGGTACACGGCGAGCCCGAGGCGCTGGATGCGCTGTCCCAGCGGCTCTGGCGGGAGAAAAAGATCAAGGCGGAAGCCCCAGTGCAGGGGCAGAGCTGGGTTATCTAAACGGCCAGAACCTGGGCCCGAATCAGTTCCCAGGCCTCATCGACGCTGTCCACGTAAGTGAGCAGCGTCAGATCCTCTGGACTGATCATGCCGTCGTCCACCAGCAGATCCCAGTTGATCAGTTTCTGCCAATAATCGCGATCAAACAGCAGCAGGGGCAGGGGTTTGATCTTGCCTGTCTGAATCAACGTCAAGGTTTCAAACAATTCATCGAGAGTGCCGAAACCACCGGGAAACGCCACCAGCGCGCGGGCGCGCATCAGAAAATGCATCTTGCGCATGGCGAAATAGTGGAAGCGGAAACACAGCTCGGGGGTGATATAGGGATTGGGTTCCTGTTCCCGGGGCAGAACGATGTTCAGCCCCACTGATTGGCCACCCGCTTCATGGGCGCCGCGATTGGCCGCCTCCATAATGCCGGGGCCGCCGCCGGTCACCACATGCAGGGGCAGGGTGTTTTCCTGCACGCTGCGCTCGGTAATCACCCGCGCCAACGTCTGCGCGGTTTCGTAATTCTGGGCCTGGCGCAGATCCCTTTTCGCCTGGGCGAGCACAGAGCGGAAAGTGGCATCGGCGGGATTTTTCTTCACGTTCTCTTCGGCAACCTGCACCAAGGCTTCCGCTTGGGCTTGGCTGAGCGTGCGCGCGCTGCCAAATATCACCACCGTATTGCGCACCTGATGTTCGGTGAGGATCAGCTCGGGCTTGCTCAATTCGAGCAGCAGCCGCACCGGCCGCAGTTCATCGCGCAGCAGAAAGGCCTCATCGTCGAAGGCGAGACGATAGGAGGGAGACGAAAGTTGCGGGGTTACCGCCGGCGTCAGACGCGCGGTTTTGGCGTCNTCGGCCGCNCTNGGGAAATTGCGGCTATCGGGGTCTTTACCAATCATGAAAGTGTGCAGTCAGGGGGTGGGCTTATTCGTCCAGCATCTTGCGCAGGCGCCGGCGCAATTCAGCGGCGAGCAGGGGCAAATATTCCTCTACCAGATCGTCGACCATTTTCTGTTTTTGCAGCGTAGATTTATCGCGACTGAAGGAGTATTGCGGCTTGCTGTCACTATAGGCCGGCTTGGCCAGTCGCTCAGCCCGCGCATGGGTGCGCAGAATAGCGGTGCTNGCGTCCAGAGCGGCGCTCGACTGAGCGATTTCCTCCACCANGTTGCGTTTGCCCTGGTTAAGCCGNTCGAGAATNTGTTGCGGCAGAAACGGGTTGTCGCTCTTGGTCGGCAGAGGTTTGCCGGGNGGTGGTGTAAATGGCGGTGTCAGTGGAGGCGGCGAAGGTGGTGTGTAGGCGGTAGCATCCTGTGCTGGCTCAGCCGGTTGTGGCGCAGAGGGCTGGGCCGGCTCCGCCGCTTCCGGTGTTGAAGGTTTTCTGGGAGCGGGTGCGTTGGGGTTTTCCCCTTCGAACACTATGGCTTCCAGGGTGGCGATCTGCTGTTTGTGCTCGTTGCTGACGAGCATGTCCTGTGAGTCGTCCAAAACCATCTCCGCCAGAGGCAAGGTTTGAATCTCGTCCATTTCCGCTAGATCGTCATTCTCAACGTACTCCTCCTGCTCCGCCGCATAACCGAGATCTACACTGAGTTCCAGGTCCTGTGGTGAAGATGAGGAGGGATCGCTCGCGGAGCCTGTCTCCGCCGGTGTGTCCGTGTCATGAAGATTGAAATTCGCTTCTTCGTCGGCGCCGGAGAGAACGTCTCCATGCTCGCCAAGTTCCGCGGGAAGATCAAGGGCTTCGTCAAGAATGGGAATGAAGTCAACCGCCGGATCTATATCTTGGCTCGGTTCGTCAGGCAAAGGTTTGTCTGGATTCATCGTATACGACCTAACTGAAAGCCTTGTTCGGGAGGCGATTTATTATTGAATTCTCTGATGGGATCGCGTCTGACCCAACACCAAGCGTTGGTGTGCCTGTATTTTTCTTCGATTTCTAAGTATTGCCACAAACACCGCCGGCCGCAATTTTTGTTTAGGAGGCCAATTTATGGGTGTTGACGGTGTAGCCCATCTCCCGGTATCGACTGTAGCGGGCTCGCGTGGGTTCCAGCACTTCCGGAATCTGGATAACGATCTCCGCAAGCCGCTGAAAGCGCTCCACCTCCCTCGGCATTGCCGGCCCAAGGTTGACCAGCAACTCGCGCAGAGGCAAAAGGCCGGGGTCGGTGCTGATCACAATCGGGGCGCTGGCATCCACCCGGCTGTGCGGAATAAACGATTCGGGTTTGAACTGCCAGAGCAGGGTGTCGAGAGCGTCGGCCGTCGCACTGTCCGGAGCCAGCAGAACCGCATTGCAATTCTGCAACCAGGCCTTTTCCAGCAAACGCGTGGCGAATTGCAGCCGGTCCTGGATGGAAGACGACTGCAGTACATAAAAGTCGATGCGCACGCCCTTAACCGTTGCTGTAGGCGCCGAGCAGATACTGCAGCAACAGCCCTACCGGGCGTCCGGTGGCGCCCTTGGCGCCGCCGCCCAACCACGCGGTGCCGGCGATATCCAAATGCGCCCACTTATAGTTTTTGGTGTAGCGCGACAGGAAGCACGCGGCAGTAATAGAGCCGCCTTCGCGGCCGCCGACGTTGGCCATATCGGCGAAATTGCTGTCGAGCGCTTTTTGATAGTCATCCCAAAGCGGCATCTGCCAAGCCCGGTCCTGCGCCGCCTGACCTGCCGCCAGCAGTTCATCGGCGAGGGCTTGGTCGTTGGCGTAAAGGCCGGAGGCGTGATTGCCGAGGGCGATCACACATGCGCCGGTGAGGGTGGCGATATCGATAACGGCTTTCGGTTTGAAGCGTTCGGCGTAAGTTAAGGCATCACACAACACCAAACGCCCCTCTGCATCGGTGTTGAGAATTTCAATGGTCTGACCGGACATGGAGGTGACCACATCGCCGGGTTTGGTGGCTTTGCCGCTGGGCATGTTTTCGGTTGCGACAATAATTCCCACGACGTTCTGGCGGGGTTGCAACAACTGCAGGGTGGTCATCACACCCAGCACGCTGGCGGCGCCGCACATATCGAATTTCATTTCGTCCATCGCCGGACCGGGTTTGATGCTGATACCGCCGGTGTCGAAGGTGATGCCTTTGCCCACCAGTACCACAGGCGCGGCATTGGCCGGGCCGCCGCGATATTGCAACACGATAAATTTCGCGGGCTGATCCGAGCCTGCGGCCACGGACATAAACGCGCCCATACCGAGTTTCGCAATTTGTTTTTCTTCGAGAACAGTGACAGACAATTTGCCGCCAGCCAGTGCCTTGGCGCGCTCAGCGAGGTAAGTGGGGGTGCAAATATTGCCGGGCAGATTGCCCAGGTGACGCGCCGTGTTAATACCTTCGCCGATGGATTTGCCGCGCTGCAGGCCGTTGCGCCAAGCGGCATCCAATTTATCAGTGCTGTGCAAGGTGAGTTTGCTTAACGCAGGAGTGCTGACATTCTGTGTCTTGGTTTCCTTATAGGTATACAAACCGGTTACGAAGGCTTCCGCGATTAGCGTGGCAAAAACGCCAGCGTCCACATCAGATTGATTTTCCACCGACCAGACGGCGCTCTTGATGGATTTGCCTTTAAGCGCCTTGGCGACGGATTGGGCGCTATTTTTAATGTCTTGCGCAGTGAATTTCTTGCGGGCGCCGCCCGCGCATACCACCAGAATCCGTTTGAAGGCTGCCGCAGCCGGCGGCATTACCCAACTGCAATTTCCGACTTTGCTCGGCAATTCGCCGAGATCCTGCAGGCGGGAAATCAATTGGTATTTTTCATCGAGTGTTTGTGCTGCTGCAGACAAACTTTTATCCGCATAAACCTGCACGATCAGGCAATCTGTACGCAGAGTGTCCAATTGACCGGCTTTGACCAAAAAATCCATACCTGAACCCCGATGAATGATGGAAAGGAAAATGAAGAGTCTTCATATAGTGGCCCTTGATAGGGATTATTTCAATGTTGACGCGGGGTGCGGGTGGGAGTGGTGCAAGCTATAATGCGCGCAACTCGAGTTTCAGAACTTTCACTGCGACTGCGGTCTCACGCCAGTCATCACAAAAAGCCTGTCTAATGTGATTATTTTTCGTTATCTCGCCAAAGAAGTTCTCACCAGCATGATGGCGGTTAGCGCAGTATTGCTGCTGATCATCATGAGTGGGCGCTTCGTTCGCTACCTCGCCGATGCCGCCGCCGGCAAGTTGGATGCGGAAGTGCTGCTCACATTGATGGGCTACCGCTTGCCTTCGTTTCTCGAACTGATTTTGCCTCTGGGTTTTTTTATCGGCATATTGCTCGCCTACGGTCGCCTCTACGTCGACAGCGAAATGACCGTGCTGTCAGCCTGTGGCATGAGTGAGCGGCGGCTGGTGGGATATACGCTGCTGACAGGAGTAGGCGTGGCCACCCTTGTCGCGCTGCTCAGCCTTTATGTCAGCCCAATGGGTGTTAAAGCGGCGGAGGATCTGTTTGTCGAGCAGCGCAACCGCACCGAATTTGAAACGCTGAAGCCGGCGCGTTTCCACAAGTTGAGCAGCCGCGACGGCGTGTCCTATGCGCAGAGTTTGAGTCCGGACAAAAAACAGCTACAGGAGGTGTTTCTCGCCGGCACCGCCGAAACCAGTGATCAATTATCGGTGCTGACTGCGGCCACCGGCGAAACTGTCCTCAATCCCGTCAGCGGCAAACGTTATCTGGTATTGGAGCGCGGGCAGCAGTATCGCGGCCAACCTGGCGATGCGGATTATGAAGTCATTACTTTTAGCCGTTATTCGCAACATATTCCCGAGCCGGAATTCGAAGCGCGGCCCAAAAAAGCAACTGATGGTCAATCGACCGGTGCGCTTTGGCAAGCGGACTCCAGAGAAGCCAAAGCCGCTTTGCAGTGGCGATTCTCGCTGCCGATTCTGGTTCTTGTGGTGGCGCTTTTGGCGGTTCCTCTCAGCCGCACTCAACCACGCAAAGGTCGCTACGTGAAAATGATTCCGGCAATTCTGCTCTACATTATTTATCTCGTGATGAGCAATGGCGCGCGCGGTTTGATGGAAGGCGGCAACGCCCCTGTACCTTTCCTATTGTGGTGGGTCCACGGAGGCTTTCTGCTGCTCGCCTTAGGTTTGTTGCTGATGCCTTATTTTGCGCGTTTGCGCCGATGATTTCGGGCCGATATCGATGATTGGAATGGCTGCATGAAAAAAATCAAAAGGTACATCGGTCGTTCCGTTGCCGGCGCCATCGCGGTGGTGCTGCTGGTGATTGTGGCGCTGGATTTTATTTCGGAGCTGGTGGATCAGAGCAGCAAAATCGAAGGCAATTTTACCTTCATGGAAGTGATTGTGTTTGCGCTCCTGTCCATTCCGTCGAGTGTTTATGATTACCTGCCCCTGGCGTCGCTCGTGGGATGTCTTATTGGCCTCGGTCTGCTCGCCAATACCAGTGAATTGACCGTTATCCGAGCTGCCGGCGTTTCCGTTACTCAGATTATCTGGGCAGTTATGCGGCCGATTCTGGTTTTTATTGTTATCGGAATTTTTCTGGGCGAATTCGTTACGCCGACGACGGACCAATACGCGGAAAGTCGCAAAGCGATCGCCCTCGGGCATGAATCTGCGCTGCAGGGACAGCGGGGAGTGTGGAATCGGGAGGGCAACGAGTTCATGCATTTCAGCGCTGTGCTGCCCAACGGCAAATTATTTGGCGTCACCCGTCTGCAATTTGACGATGAGGGCCATTTGCAAAGCAGCACTTATGTGGAATCGGCGATTTTTCAGGAGGATTACTGGTTCGAACGCAATGGCATGAAAACCGTGCTGCACGACGATCACGTGACCACTGAATTTTTCACCACTAACACCTGGCGCTCGGAATTATCTCCGCGCCTGCTCGACGTATTGGTGCTGGCGGCGGATGATCTGCCGATGAAGCGCTTGTTTTCCTATGCGGACTATCTCGAACGGCAGGGGCAGGACGCTCGCGAATACCGCCTCGCATTTTGGCAAAAAGCCCTGCAGCCGCTCGCTACGGCGAGTCTGGTCATGATTGCCATCAGTTTTATTTTTGGACCCTTGCGCCAAGTGACTATGGGCTTCCGCATTTTCACTGGTGTGATCGTCGGAATTGTTTTCCGCACCACTCAGGATCTGCTGGGACCGAGCAGTTTGATTTTTGGATTTTCCCCGTTTGTGGCGGTGATGATTCCGATATTGCTGTGCGCGGCCATAGGCTGGGTGTTGCTGCGCCGCTCGGTTTAGAGCGGCTATTTCTCTTGCTCAATTAGCACAACGTCCGTGCGCGACATTTTGTCCTGCAGGCAGCGTCCTTTTTTATCAATCCATCCGTACCAGTAGCCTATGCCGGCGGGCAGTATCACCAGCGGTGCCACCAGTGCTCGCAGAGCGCAGTGGCGCCAGTGGGGAATCCGCTGATGTTCCAGATCGTCAACCAGCTTTAACCGCCATGTGCGCATGCCGATAGTCTGTCCTGATTTTTGCCAAAACCAGATATAAAAAATTGCGAGCGTCAGAATCCATCCCAAGGTAAATGTCCAGTGGCGGAACATGGGCTGGTAATCCGCGGTATGCTGTCCGGCGAGCGCGCCCACCAAAGTGATAAACGCGCCGTACAAAAAACTCAGCGCCAGCAGAATAAAGCTGTCGTATAACAAGGCGGCAAGGCGCCGCCAGATGGGAGCGGAAGTGTGCATGAAGTAGGACGCAAAAGCGGGAATTCTGCGGAGTCGCTTCCCGCGCGTCAATGGCTGTGTTCCAGAAGTGGCTGCGCTGCTAATTATTTAGTTCGCGCGCTTTACTGATCCGGGAATAAAGTTCTTGCAGGCCTTTCGCGTCCCCTTCATATCCCGCCAAACGAATTTCGTAGGTGTCACCATCGTCGGTGTGCCGGATTTGCCCGATTTGATAACTGACTTCCGGCAGAACCCAAATTCGGGTGACGCGTTCGTCCTGCTCATCCTTGCGCTCGACTAATTTAGCTTGAAAGGATTTTTTGCCGATTTCCAGACTTTCTTCCGGAAGTGTCGTAAACCTGTACGTTTCGATGCGCTTTCTCTTTATGAATTTATAAGATTGTCCCTCGCGACTTTGCGCCAGATCCGCTTGCATCACCAATTGATAAAGGGCGGGATCGAGCAAGCCGTTTTCGAGTTTGTGGGTAGTGTCGTTTTGCGGTCGGTCGCTGCGGGAGTAATACGCTGTGCCGGCGTCCCAGTCAAAAGAGATTTTTTCGACAGTATTGCGGCCGAATAAACGGCGCTCATAAACGTAGGAGAGTGGCCGTATTTGCTCGTCTTTGAACTCGAATTCGCTGAATTCCCGCACAGATGCAAACAGATTTTTTGCCTCCGAACTCAATTGATAGCGGTCGGCGGAGGTTTGTTTCAGCGTGCGCACCATTTCCGCTTTCCAGCCGGAAATATTGCCTTTATAAAGACCGCGCGCCAGGGTTGTTTCCGCCAGCGCAAGGCTGCAGAAGGATTGAGCTACAAAAAATGCCAACAGGAGGACAAACCGGTTCAGCCATTTTGATGAAGAGGACATAGTGCACTCCACAACCATGTTTAAGGCGAATTTGCGGTCCCGGCTTCTGCCTGACGGACCATTTCCATATGACTGAGAATACAGAGTTCGGCTGAAGTTCTGCTGAATAAAAAAAGGGGAGCCATTGGCTCCCCTTTTTGCTACCGCTATGACCAGATATCAGCTATTGGCTTTGATAATGGTCAGAGTGGTGTCGAGCATACGGTTGGAGAAGCCCCACTCGTTGTCGTACCAAGCCAAGACTTTAACCATATTGCCGCCGATAACGCGTGTCTGGGTGGAATCGAACACACTGGATGCAGAGCAGTGGTTGAAGTCCACGGAGACCAGCGGCTGAGTATTGACCTGCATTACGCCTTCAAAGCGGGTTTTCGCCGCGGTGGTAACGATCTCATTGATCTCTGCAACGGTGGTGTTGCGGGGAGCCTGGAAGGTCAGGTCCAGCAGAGAAACATTGATGGTAGGAACGCGAATCGCGAGACCGTCCAACTTGCCAGCCAGCTCAGGAATCACCAGACCAATGGCAGAAGCCGCGCCGGTTTTGGTTGGAATCAGTGAGTGGGCCGCAGCTCGGGCGCGGTACATATCCTTGTGATAGGCGTCAGTGATGTTCTGGTCGTTGGTGTAGGAGTGCACGGTGTTGGCCAAGCCAGACACTATGCCGATACCTTCGTGCAGTGCCGCAGCCAGCGGAGCCAGGCAGTTGGTGGTGCATGAGGCGTTGGACAGTACTTTGTGCTCGGAGGTGATTTTGTTGTGGTTTACGCCGTATACCACGGTCAGATCCACGTCGGTGCCCGGAGCAGAGATCAATACGTTTTTCGCGCCTGCTTCCAGGTGGGCTGCAGCCTTGTCACGCGCGGTGAACAAGCCAGTACATTCAAACACGATGTCCACGCCGAGTTCGCCCCAGGGCAATGCAGCCGGATTGCGCTCAGCAATGATTTTGATTTTGTGGCCATCGACCGTGATGGATTCGTTGTCAGCAGACACGTCAAAACCGAAACGGCCATGAACTGTGTCGAACTGCAGCAGGTGGGCATTAATGGCAGGTGAACCGAGATCGTTGATAGCGACGATTTCAAGATCTTTTTGCAGATTTCTTTCATAAAGTGCGCGCAGTACGTTGCGGCCAATACGTCCGAAACCGTTAATTGCTATACGTGCCATGGTTTAATCCCGTAAGTCAGTTTGGTAATGATGAAAGCGCCGCAGTGAGCTGCGCCGGGTGAATTAGGAAAAATGTTGCGTGCGGTATGCGGGGTAAACAGATGGTGTGCCTGCACAGTCTCTTGGTTGCCCCGGCGGCGGTTGTCTAGATGATTCGCGCTTACAACCGAACCCCTTTTCGCGTGCTTCAGGCTGCGGGATTATCCGTAATCGCAGTTGAAAAAGCAACCGGCCAACCTCTACAATACCGCGTGTTTGCCTGGGTGCGAGGCGGTCCATTGCGGCTCGTTTACGGCGCCTTCGCAGGGAACTTGGGCCCGCTGGCTTGCGAGCCCGCGCTGCGGTTTCAGGTTGTGATCCCGGCAAATCAAGTCAAACAAGAGCAAATCCCGTGCACCGTCCTTCAGATTCAACAAGGCTGACTTTTCATATCCCGGCGGCTTAACCTATCGCACAGTTGATTCCTTATTACAAAAAGGCCGTGGCGCGTTTGACCACTCTATTTAAACAAAGACAGGTGTAACCAAACATGAATACCGACATCTTGATTGTGGGGGGCGATGGCGATCTGGCGCTGCGCAAACTGTATCCGGCTCTTTATTACCTCTCCCTGAACGGATGCATGCCGGAAAATACCCGTATCTTCGGTATGGCGCGTTCCCGCAATGAGCAAGATGCATTTTTGGCCAAAGTAAATGAGTGGCTGAAAGAAAATACCGGATCTCTGTATGAGGAATCCATTTGGCAGGAATTCAGCCAAAAGCTCACCTACGTCCAGGGCGACTCCACCAAGCCGGAGGATCTGAGCCGCATCAAAGATACTTATTTCGGCGAAGATCGGGATTTGATCGTTTACCTCGCAGTGCCGCCGCTGATTTTCGGCAAAATTTGTACAGCGCTGGAAAAATGCGGCCTCGCCAGACCGACCACCCGTTTGGTGGTGGAAAAACCCCTCGGCGACAGCAAACAATCCTTTATGGCGATCAACAACGAGTTGAGTCGCGTCTTCTCTGAAAAACAGCTTTATCGCATCGACCATTATCTCGGCAAAGAATCCGTACAGAATCTGTTGGCTCTGCGTTTTGCCAACGATATTTTCGAGCCGATATGGAATTCCAAACACATAGATCACATCCAGATTTCTGTTACTGAAACCGTCGGTTGCGGTAACCGCTGGGATTTTTACGACGAAACCGGCGCTATGCGCGACATGATCCAAAACCACCTGCTGCAGGTTTTGTGTCTGGTATGTATGGAGCCGCCGATCAATTTGGATGCCGATTCGGTACGCACTGAAAAACTGAAAATCCTGCGCTGCCTGAAGCCCATGAGCGATCAGGATATTGAAAACAACACCGTGCGCGGCCAATACCGCAAAGGCACCGTCGGTGGTAAATCAGTGCCCGGATATCTGGAAGAGGAAGAGGGCGGTCGCGAGAGTTTCACTGAAACCTTTGTCGCCCTCAAAGCGGAAATCAACAACTGGCGCTGGTCCGGTACGCCGATTTATATCCGCACCGGCAAGCGCCTGGATCGCCGCCATTCCGAGATCGTTATTCAATTCAAACAGAATCGCACCAACCTGTTTGCCGACCAGTTGACGCAGAACTGCGCCAACCAGCTCATTATTCATCTGCAGCCTGACGAAGGCATTTATATGCGGGTGAAAAACAAAAAAGCTGGTCTGGATGCGCGCGTGCCGCTGGAAGATCGCAGTATGGATCTATCCTTTGCAGACAATGCCAAAAGTAAAAAGCACGACGCGTATACCCGAGTGCTCTTTGATGTGATTCGCAATGACCAGACCCTCTTTGTGAGCGAGGCCGAAGTTGAAGCGGCGTGGGATTGGGTGGATCGCATCATTAACGGCTGGAAAAGCAAGAACAAAAAACCGGTGGGCTACGAAGCCGGCACTAATGGCCCGGTTGAGGCTATTGAAATGCTGGCGCGGGATGGGCGTCGTTGGAATCGATCTGACTGAGAGGTGGTCCTGTGAATATTACGGTTGAGGCGGTAACCGCGCGAATCATCGAACGCAGTCGCAAACTGCGTTCCGCTTATGTGGACGCCATGCGGTCGACTATGGAGCAAAATCCACCCAAGCGCAGACTTTCCTGCGGTAATTTGGCCCACGCTTTTGCCGCCTGTAATGAGGGCGACAAAAACACCATTCGGTTGATGCAAACCGCCAACCTGAGTATCACCACCGCTTACAACGATATGTTGTCGGCACACCAGCCTTATGAGCACTACCCAGAGTTCATCAAGGAAGTCGCCCGGGCGATGGGTTGTACGGCGCAGGTCGCCAGCGGCGTGCCTGCCATGTGTGACGGTGTGACCCAGGGGCAGGCGGGTATGGAGCTGAGCCTGTTCAGCCGCGAAGTTGTCGCCATGGCGACTGCGGTCGGTCTCACGCACAACATGTTTGACGGCAACTTGTTCCTCGGTATTTGCGACAAGATCGTTCCGGGCATGGTGATCGGCGCGCTGCAATTCGGTCACCTCCCGGCAGTATTCGTGCCCGGCGGCCCTATGCCGTCCGGTATTCCCAACAAAGAGAAAGCCAAAGTAAGGCAGCAGTACGCCGCCGGCGAAGTCGGCGAAGACAAGCTGCTCGAAATCGAAACCAAGTCCTATCACAGCCCTGGAACCTGCACCTTTTACGGCACCGCCAATAGCAACCAGATGTTGGTGGAGATGCTCGGGGTGCAGTTGGCCGGCTCATCTTTCGTCGAGCCGGGTTCAGAGTTGCGGAAAGCGTTGACTCAGGCGGCGGTGGAAAAGCTGATCGCCTGCACCGCATCCGCCGGCAAATATCGTCCGTTGTACGAAGTGATTACCGAAAAATCCATCGTCAATGCGGTGGTGGGTTTGTTGGCGACCGGCGGCTCTACCAACCACACCTTGCACTTGGTTGCCATGGCCAGAGCGGCTGGGGTCATTTTGACCTGGGAAGATATGGATGAACTCTCACGGGTGGTCCCCTTGTTGGCCCGGGTTTATCCCAATGGTGAGGCAGACGTAAACCATTTCCATGCTGCTGGCGGCATGTCCTATCTGGTTCATGAGCTGCGTCGCGGCGGCCTGCTCAACGAGGATGTGGTCACCGTTATGGGCGGCGAAGGCCTCGCCGATTACGAGAAGGCGCCAACCTTGAACGCGAAGGGCGAGGCGGTATGGGAGCAGGTAGTTGCTTCATCCGCGAATACCGATGTGTTGCGCAATGTTGAGCAGCCTTTTTCGCCCGAAGGCGGGCTGCGCGTGATGCGCGGCAACCTGGGGCAGGGGGTTATCAAAATTTCCGCGGTCGCGCCGCAAAATCGCGTGGTTGAAGCGCCCTGTGTCGTATTCGAAACCCAGGAAGAGCTGATCGACGCATTTAAGCGCGGTGAGTTGGACCGGGATTTTGTCGCAGTGGTCCGCTTCCAGGGCCCGGCGGCCAACGGTATGCCCGAGCTGCACAAAATGACCCCGCCGCTCGGTCTGTTACAGGATCGCGGCCACAAGGTGGCATTGGTTACCGATGGCCGTATGTCCGGTGCGTCGGGCAAAGTCCCGGCGGCGATCCACATCTCTCCGGAAGCTTGCAAAGGCGGCATGCTCAACAAGCTCAAAACCGGCGACGTGATCCGTTTTGATGCCGAGCAGGGCGTTCTCGAAGTCCTGGTGGATGAAGCGGAACTCGCTGCGCGGCCTGCGGCGACGCTTAACCGTGAGCCCCAGAATCTGGGCCGCAATCTATTTGACGGCTTCCGTCACTTGGCGGGACCGTCGGAGGAGGGTGCCTCCATTTTTAGTACCTCCATCGACTTTCAATAAGGAATACCTGTGAACATTACTCGCGATTATCTTGCCCCTATCGGCGTTATGCCGGTGATCGTCCTGGACAAGGTCGAGCATGCGGTTCCCGTAGCGGAAGCCCTCTACAAAGGCGGTATCAAAGCGGTTGAGATCACTCTCCGCACGCCGGTGGCGCTGGAGTGCATCAAAGTCATCAAGCGCGAGTGCCCGCACCTGATCGTCGGTGCCGGTACTTTGATCAACGAAAAGAACGTGGAAGATTGTGCGGAAGCTCAAGTGGATTTCGCGGTATCGCCAGGCATGACCCCGACGCTGGTGCGTAAGGCCCAAGAGTGCGGCGTAAAACTGCTGCCGGGCGTAGCGACCTGCTCGGAGATTCTGACCGGGATGGAGTTGGGACTTTCCTGCTTCAAACTCTTCCCGGCTACGGCGGTGGGTGGATTGCCGCTGCTGAAGTCTATTCAAGGGCCGCTGCCGCAGGCGACCTTTTGCCCCACTGGCGGTTTGACCATTGATGATTTTGATCAGTACCTGGCGCTGCCCAACGTCGCTTGTGTGGGCGGTTCCTGGTTGGTGCCGAAAGCTGCGGTAGAAGCGGGTAACTGGCAGGCGATTACTGATATCGCGGCCAAAACCATGGCCAAAGTTAAATAAATCCCTTCATGCCTGAATAGGCATTACATCTGATGTCTCTCCCGAGACATCAGATGATCCTCGGAATATCTCCCAGACTGCGCGACATCAGCATGACCTTCTGCATGACCTCTGCCAGGCTGTAGGAGGTGCCGTCGCGCAACTCTTGCCGAATGCGATGGATGGCGAGGCCGCCATCCATCGGTAAGGGGGATTCTTCTTGCGCAGGAAAAGCAGAGCCCAATATCAGAAAGCCCCGATGGCTCAGTACTACCTGATCCAGCGCCTCCTGGCGCACGGCCTGTTCATAACGCAGGTAATCACTGCTGCCCAACCACATCATGGTGTGAAAGCACGCTTGATGGCGGGGGCTGTGCAGACCGAATTCGTCTGGCGTATCCGGTCCGCAAATATCTTCCACGTACAGGGTGATCTTGCGAGGGAACTGCCCGTACAGCGTCGCCAGAATCTTGGCTGCGTCTCGGTAGAAGTCGTCGATATGCAGGTCTGACAAGCGCGCCTCGCTATTTTGCGTAACGTTGGAGAAACTGCCCGAGTTTTTCGACTGCTCGATTCAATTCATCCACCACTGGTAGGAATACAATTCGCGCATGGTCCGGTTCCGGCCAATTAAAGGCGGTTCCCTGCACCAACAAAACCTTGTATTGGATAAGAAAATCCAGGATCAGCTGCTGATCATCGGCGAAGTTGTAATAGTTTCGATCGATCTTAGGAAACATGTAGATAGCCCCTTTGGGCTTCACACAGCTCACGCCGGGGATTGAATTCAAGGCGGACCAAGCGGCGTTGCGCTGCTCGAGCAGGCGTCCGCCCGGCAGAATCAGCTCATTGATGCTTTGATAGCCGCCTAGCGCGGTTTGCACGGCGTACATGGCTGGCACGTTGGCGCATAGGCGCATGGATGAGAGCATCTCAACACCCTTGATATATTCGCGCGCCAGATGTTTTGCCCCGCTGAACACCAGCCAGCCGGAGCGGAATCCTGCCAATCTGTAGGTTTTGGAAAGACCGTTGAAGCTGACACAAAGCACGTCCTGGGCGAGGCGGCCAAGGGGAATGTACTCGGCGCCGTCGTAGACGATCTTGCTGTAGATCTCATCGGCAAAAATAACCAATTGGTTTTCCCGGGCAACCTGCACGATCTGTTTGAGCAAATCTTCGCTGTAAACAGCACCTGTGGGATTGTTGGGATTAATAACCACGATTGCGCGAGTTTTGTTGGTGACTTTGCTGCGAATATCTTCGATATCCGGGAACCAATCCGATTGTTCATCACACATGTAGTGGACGGCCTTGCCGCCGGCGAGGTTGACCGCCGCCGTCCACAGGGGGTAATCGGGAGAGGGGACCAACACTTCATCACCGTTGTTCAGCAGGGCCTGACAGGACATTACGATCAACTCGCTGACGCCATTGCCGAGGAAAATATCGTCGATCTCCACGCCCGGGATGTCGAGGCGCTGACACTCATGCATGATTGCTTTACGCGCCGGGAATAAGCCTTTTGATGCGGTATAACCCTGCGCTGCGCGCAGATTGTGAATGACATCGGCAATGATTTCGTCTGGGGCGTCAAAGCCAAAAGGCGCGGGGTTGCCGATATTGAGCTTGAGAATGCGATGACCTTCTTCTTCCAGACGGGTTGCGTGATCGAGTACCGGGCCGCGAATGTCGTAACAAACCCCTTCCAGCTTTTTCGATTTTTCGATGTATTGCATTGTGTTGTGGTTACCTTTCTAATCGCCTGAATCAATGGATACAGGGCACTGTCTGAAGACCGGACGGTCCATGCCAGTAAATGGTGGTTTCGATCGGGCAGTGTCAGTAGAGGAATTATTAGCGCCGGAGTCCGATGGCGCTCAATATTAAGAGTAGCAGGTGGGCGATTATGTCAGATAACACTTTAAAAAACGATGAGCGCTGGCGAGAGCAATTGACGCCGGAGGAGTTCCATATTTGTCGCGGCAAAGGCACTGAGCGGCCTTTTACCGGCGAGTATTGGGATTGCAAAAAGGACGGTATTTACGTGTGTCGCTGCTGCAGCGAACCGCTCTTTTCTTCCGAAACCAAGTATGACTCCGGCTCCGGCTGGCCGAGTTTCTACCAGCCGGTAAAACAAGATGTGGTGGCAGAGACGCGGGATTTGAGCCATGGCATGGTGCGCATTGAAATCCTCTGTGAACGCTGTGGCGCACACCTGGGCCATGTTTTTCCCGACGGCCCTGCTCCCACTGGGCTCCGCTATTGCGTCAACTCAGCGTCACTGAAACTGGAAGAACCGAGTAATCAAGAGACGGATCAGTCGTAGATCTGCTTCTTCTTCCAATTCTCCTCGGTGAATTTGTCCCATTCGCTATTGACGGGGGTCTGATCCCCCTCATCCTTCGCCACTTCTGCGGCTTCATTACTCTCGTTATGAAGCCGGTCCTCCAGATCCTTGATCAATGCGCGTATCTGCTCGATGCGCGCGTCAAAGTTCCCCGAAGTGCGCTCTTTCGTCATCAGCTTCAGGGCAAGATCAAAATAGTGAATAGCGAGGCGTAGCTTGCCTTTATCCCGTGCTATGCGGCCGTGCGCTGCGTATGAGTCGACAGCCAGCTGTAACACCAGGTGGCGGATCATGCCGCGATAGACGTCAGCCTGGGCCTTGGTGAGATTTTTTTTGCCTTCCAGATGAAAAATGAATTTATAGAGCTCTTCGAGGCAGCTCTTAATTTCTCGGGCTTTTTGTGGATTGTCCAAGGTAACCGGCTGGTGGTTTTGCGGCGGCTGGCGCTGTGCTTCGGCAATCTGCTGGGTGATTAACTGCAGATCTTCCTTGTGGGTGAGAACATTGGGTTCGAGCTTGGCCAGCTGCTCAAGCAGCTGTAGCAGGCTGCGCTGCACGAGCAGCGACAGCTCCTTGGATAGAAATCCCGCCGGAAAGCCACTGAGCATGAATTTAAAATTGCGCACGCGACTTTTCAGCGCCATCAGCAGGCGCTCTTTCTGCTGCCGCTTTTGAGACATGGTCTGCGAGATAAACGCATAGCACACCAAGCCGGCGAGCAGCACTATGATCGACGTGATTATGGCAACGGAGGACATTCTGGGTATCGTTTGAGGCCTTACGTAAAGGCTAGTCACTGCAGGGGTGCCTTGCAAACCGGCCATCTGTCATTGGCGCGCAACGATCTTTTGCTGCTGCGCGCTTGTTACTCTATGTGATTGAAATCCAAACAAATTGTTGACGAAATATGCGTTGCCGACGAATGTCATTGCACAAAAAAGAAATGAATAAAAAAGTTTTTATAAAAGTGTTGACAGCCCCCACCACCGCCAATAGAATGCGCCCCACTTCAGACGACAACGCAGTTGTTGAAGATTAAGTCCCCATCGTCTAGAGGCCTAGGACACCGCCCTTTCACGGCAGTAACAGGGGTTCGAATCCCCTTGGGGACGCCAATTTGCGGGAATAGCTCAGTTGGTAGAGCACGACCTTGCCAAGGTCGGGGTCGCGAGTTCGAGTCTCGTTTCCCGCTCCAAATAAAAGAAGCAGCCATACGGCTGCTTTTTTTATTTCTGCATTTTTATTTTTCATTCCGCATCACCCAAACGAATTTGTTTTGCCGGTTGTTGCAGCGTCCAAATTTGTTAAAGTTGCATCCCTGCAATTTATGCCTGTCGGGACATTACGACTATGACCGCTGCACATCCTTCGGCACTTTCTATTCGCGCGTTGAGTAAAGTCTATGGAAACGGTTTGACCGCGCTCAAGAGCATCGACCTGGATGTGATGCCGGGAGATTTTTTTGCCCTGCTCGGGCCTAATGGCGCCGGCAAATCCACCACCATCGGCATTATTTCCTCTCTGGTTAGGAAAACGTCTGGAACGATTTCCGTTTTTGGCCACGACATCGATCAAAATTTTTCCCTCGCTAAACAATGCATAGGCGTTGTCCCGCAGGAATTTAATTTCAGTGTGTTTGAAAAAGTTCAAAACATAGTGATAAACCAGGCCGGTTTTTACGGTGTGCCGCGACGGGAAGCGAGCGCGACAGCCGAAACTTTGTTGCGCCAACTGAATTTATGGGAAAGGCGCAACGAGCCTGCGCGGAATCTTTCTGGAGGGATGAAGCGCCGTCTGATGATCGCGCGGGCGCTGGTGCATCGGCCGCGCCTGTTAATTCTCGATGAGCCCACTGCAGGCGTCGATATCGAATTGCGCCGCTCTATGTGGGAATTTCTGACTGAAATCAATCGCGCGGGAACCACGATTATTCTGACGACCCATTATTTGGAAGAAGCCGAAAATCTCTGCCGCAATGTAGCCATCATTAACAAAGGGGAGATTGTTGAAAATACCAGCGTGAAAAAGCTGTTGAAGCAGTTGAATCGTGAGGTATTTGTGCTGGACGTCAGCGAAGATCTCTCGGAATGTCCGCAAGTGGTGAATTATCAGTTGCGCCTGCGCGACCCGCACAGCCTTGAGGTTGAAGTGGAGAAAGGCAGACCTCTTAACGATCTGTTTGCGCAGCTCGCCGCACAAAATGTTGCAGTGGTCAGCATGCGCAACAAAGTCAATCGGTTGGAAGAATTGTTTGTGACGCTGGTGCAAAATCACGAAAAACGCGGCAATGCGGGAGGTGCGCTGTGACAATCGTTCAGCAGTGGGTTGCCTTTCGCACGATTTTACGCAAAGAAGTTACGCGTTTCATACGCATTTGGGTGCAGACACTTATTCCTCCGGTTATCACCATGGGATTGTACTTCGTCATTTTTGGACATTTGATTGGCGAGCGTATTGGGCAGATGGGCGGCTTTGATTATATGTCGTTTGTGGTGCCCGGTTTGGTGATGATGGCAGTGATCAACAACTCCTACGCTAATGTTGTGTCTTCCTTTTTTAGTGCGAAATTCAATCGCAATATCGAGGAGTTATTGGTGAGCCCGACACCGAGTTATGTGATCCTTCTGGGGTATGCAGCCGGTGGGGTTTTGCGCGGATTGGTGGTCGGAGGAATCGTCACGCTTGTTTCGACGTTTTTCACCAATTTCATTATTGAAAATCCCTGGCTCACTACGTTGGTGATCCTGCTGACGTCGTCCTTGTTTTCCGTCGCGGGTTTGATCAATGCGATCTTCGCCAATTCGTTTGACGATATTTCCATTATTCCCACGTTTATCCTGACGCCGCTCACCTATTTTGGCGGAGTGTTTTATTCCATCAGCATGTTGCCGGAGTTTTGGCAAGGGGTTTCGCAGTTCAATCCCATTTTGTATATGGTGAACGCGTTTCGTTACGGATTTCTCGGGGTGTCGGACGTAAATGTGAATCTGGCAATCGGCGGTATAGCAGCCATGCTGGTATGCGCGTTTCTGCTGGCGTGGTACCTGCTGGAAAAAGGGCGCAAATTGCGTTCGTGAGGTAAAAAGATGCGTGATCCAATGAGTGAGTTAAAACTCGGCCAGCACCAAGCTTATGTCGAACATTATGACGCCAGCCTGCTGCAGCCTATCCCCAGAGATTTATCGCGTCAAAATCTGGCGGGAAAAGAGTTTTTCGGCGCGGATCTGTGGACCGCATACGAGTTGAGTTGGTTATCGCCAGGTGGCAAGCCCGAGGTGGCGATTGGTGAATTTATTATTCCATCCGACAGCGCCAATCTGATCGAATCAAAATCCTTCAAGTATTACTTGAACTCGTTTAATCAAACGGAAATCGCCACGCGCGATGAATTAAACCGCGTATTGAGCAAAGATCTGTCGACGGCTGCAGGCGCGCCTGTCTCGGTCAGATTATTTGATTTGCCCGATTTTACTGATCGCCGACAGGTGTCTCCGCCGGAATCGGTGTTGTTGGATGCATTGCCATTAGGTGAACCTGCGTCTACGCCTGATTCTGGTCTATTGATTGCCACAGATGAGCACTTTGATGGTGTGTGGTGCAGCCACCTGCTGAAAAGCAACTGCCCGGTCACCGGCCAGCCTGATTGGGCGTCCATCTGGATCGGTTGGCGGGGCAGGGGAGTGAAGTCGGAAAGCCTGCTGCGCTATCTGGTTTCCTATCGCCAACATCAGGATTTTCATGAAAACTGCGTGGAGCGGATCTTTACGGATCTGGCGGCGGTAGGGCGGCCGGAACGGCTCTGGGTCTACGCTCGATATACCCGCCGGGGCGGGCTGGATATCAACCCGTTCCGCAGCTCTGAGCCTATGGAGTTGCCGATATGGCTGGCGCCGCGCCAATAGGGCCAGCCCCTTCAGTTGATGATTTTTTCCCGCAGTCGATCCGCAGCTTTCTGCAGCACTTCCAGAATTCTCTCCTTGTCGTAATTGCGGATTTTCTCCAGGTCCAGGTGCATGGAAAAACCGTCGGTGTTGTCCTCGAACCAACTCTGATCTTTACCGAGGTCTTTGCGGAAATCGATTACCTGGTGCACCCTAACCGGGTGGCTGAAGCCTTTCACATTAATTTCGCCCTTGTCACGGCATAACACCACATCTTTCACCAGAGCCCAGGATTCGTGGGAAATCAGGATCTCTCCTGCATCTGCGGCCGCTTCCAAACGGGATGCCAGGTTCACGTTGGTCCCCAGAACTGTGTAGTCCATGTAATGGCTTGTGCCGAACGAGCCGACCGTGCAGAAGCCGGTGTTGATGCCCATACGAATCAACAGTGGCTTTTTGATGCCCTGGTTGTACCAGCGCTGCTGCAACTCTTTCATCTTCTTGCGCATTTCAATGGCCATGGACACCGCTCGCAGGCAATCGGCCTTGAGTCCCTCGCTCTGCGAATCGCCAAAGATCACCATAAGAGCATCGCCAATGAACTTATCGATCGTGCCTTTATGCTTGGTCGCGATGCGAGCCATTTCGGTCAGATAAGAGTTCAGCAGTTCCGTAAGGGCNTCGTCCTCCAGNTCTTCTGTCAGGGCGCTGAANCCNTGGATGTCGGAAAAGAAAATAGTGATGCGTTTGCGCTCTGTGGTCAGCGACTTTTCCCGACCTTCGTTGATGGCTTTCCAAACCGTTGGNGTCAGATACCGAGACAGCTTGTAAGTCCGCAGCTTGTACATGGTGTGTTCGTTGGAGAGCTTCTTGATGTGCATCTCCATCTTGCGGATTTTTTTATGGGCGTAGAGGGCGTAGGCGCAAAAGTAGGTAAAAATGCCGATCAGACTGATGCTGCTGATTTCGAGTTTGTCCGAGAAGACCCACTGCGGTTCCCGCACAAAAAAGCTCAGCACTATGCCGACAATCATGGCGGTGTTATCGATCGCCCATTTGCGGATGCCGCCGTTAATCAGGCTGTTGAACTGCACCATGGTGATAAACAAAATGGTGGGCAACAGGTTAAAGTCTGAAAAACTCAGGACTACCCCAATAACAGCGGCGTCGGCCGTCATAAAGCGATCAAAGGCTTTGTTTTGATTGATCGCTCTGCGTTTGATAAACCAATAGCTTATGAATGTGTAAAGGAAGACGCTGGCGGTGATGCCAACCATCAACCAGTCGATCTGCTGCCATTTGATTTGCGCCAGCACTGTGCCTGCTGCCGCCAGGCAGATCAGGGCGCGGATGTCATGCTGTCGTAGCGAAAAATCCTGGGTATCCTCTGATTTGTTGCCAGAGGCATCACTCATACATACACCTTGTTTTTGTCATGAAGCCTTGTTTCATTCGATCTTTGCTGGCAAAACCTATGCCGCAGGCAGCGACTCCGCCGCTGTCCGGGTTTTATCATATTTTTTGAAACATTTTCACTGAGCTGCTGTTGGTTTGACCTCTAGGGATGCGGGCCTTAACCACAATTATCTTATTGTTATCGGACGGTGCATTAAACGACGTTTGCCATACAAAGTCCATCTCCGCCGCGCGGCGCAGTTTACTCTTTCAGTTTTAGATCCAAAAACTTTTCCTCAAGATCATTGTATTTCGCCTGCAGTGCCATAAGCTCCTTGCGCAGGATTTTTGCTTCTTGGTTGTCATCCGGAGGGGCCTCCTGAGTCTGGAGTTTTTTGGTCAGGCGCCGGTTTTCCTGCTTTAACGATTCAACAACCTGCTCCTGGATGCTGACAGTGGCTTCCAGTTCTGTGAGCTGACTTTTCAGCTTTGGCATTTGCGCCAGCTGTTCCGCCAGTATGTTCATTTCATGCTTGTTATTTGCCAGCTCACTTTCCATCAACTTAATGCAAGTTTCTGATTCTTGCAGAAAGCGCGCCTGTTTCTGTAGCTCCGCCTGTAGACTTACAACGATTTGCGCCCGTTGTTCGGGGTCGCCCGCCGAAACTAACTTGTTTTGGAGTTCAGTGATGATCTTGTGCTGGTCTACCGCTACGCTGCGCAGACGGCGAATTTCCTGAAGATACTCTTCCGGGTTTTCTCCCATTGACGTAAGGCTTTCGTTAAACCCGACTTCGATCAATCTGCCCAGATCCACATAGGTCGCTTGGTAGGCATCCAGCAGTTTGGCAAAGTTCTCTTTCTGGCCGGTTTGCAGAGCCAGATTCTTGAGCTCAACGTAATGCTCATTCGCCTTGTTTTTGCAGCGATCCCAACGCTCCTCCAACTCACGGTACATGCCTTTAAAGCGCTCCAGGTTATTGATGCGTTTTCTGGCCTGATTGAGCTCACCCTTTAGCTGTTCCAGCTCTTCCTGCTCGATACCATTTCCGCCGTCGTCGTCGCGAAATGACAGAATCTGACGATAGCGGCTTGATAGAAGGTCCCAGTCAATCTCGTCTCGACTGGCAACGGCTGCTTTCTCTGCAGCCAAAAACGCGTGGCGTAGTGCTGCGATGCGGCGAGGGGATGGGCTGGATGGATCCAGGTCTAGATCTATGTCCAGAGACGGGCCCAGGGTGCGGTGGTAGTCCCGCGTCAATTCGATTTGGGTGCTTAACTTGTCGTTATAGCTTTCGGCCCATGGCGCGGTAGGCGGCGCCATTGCTGACCGAGCTTTCTTATATTGGTTGGTCAGATCCTGCATGCGGGTCTGAAGCTTGCCAACCAACTGGCGAAGATTGCGATTTTTCTGCACGACGATCACCAGCAGAAACAGGCAAAGCGCCAGTGTCTCCAGGACGATGATCAGAATAATGCTTGTTGTACCCATGCTTGATTCCGGGCGCTACAGACAATCTTCGGCCGGACTGCTCAAATTATTGTCATGTCAGTATGGTTGACGAATCGCCGCTCCGCTACTGCAACGCTGGTCGAACCGCGAGGGTTCTCACCCCTCCCTCACCGCGGCAAAAAAAAGCCCCTGAAAAGGGGCTTTTTAATTTGGCGGTGAGGGAGGGATTCGAACCCTCGAAGCCTTTCGACTTACACACTTTCCAGGCGTGCTCCTTCGACCACTCGGACACCTCACCGGAGATCAGGGAGGATTCGTTGAACCCCACCCCGTCGAAGGCGGCAAACTTTACACAAGTCATGGGGTGATAGCAATCGCTGCACCGGATTTTTTTAGTCCGATGGAGGACCAATGGGGACCTCTCACCGCTCGTGATCCCGCTCACCCTCCAACAACATTTCCTCCATCACCGGCTCCCCCGCAATCCTGTGCCCCTCAGAAGCCCATTCACCCAAATCAATAAGCTTGCAACGCCTAGAGCAGAACGGCCTCTCCGGGAAAGCTGGAGTCATCAGAACTTCTTTTTTGCAGGTGGGACACCTGACGGATAGGGTTTTGATGGTCATGGAACTACCCCGAAAAATTCATCATTTGCAGATAATGCTGTAGCAAATCCCGGCCCCAGATAAACGCGATAAATCCGGCCACTGCGAGATATGGGCCGAAGGGCAGGGGTTTGGCTCTGTCGCGGCCTAGTAGCACTATGGCACCTACGCCAAGCAGAGCGCCCACGGCGGAGGACAGAAGAATAATCAGCGGCAGATACTCCCAGCCCATCCAGGCTCCGAGTGCTGCCAGCAACTTGAAGTCGCCGTAGCCCATCCCTTCCTTGCCCGTCGCCAGCTTGAAGCCCCAATACACCAGCCACAGCGATAAATAACCGGCAATAGCACCGATTACTGAGCTATCCAGCGTTGTATAAGTGCCAAACAAGTTAGCGAAAACTCCGAGCCACATCAGCGGCAGGGTGATACTGTCGGGCAGCAGATAATGATCCACATCGATCATCGTCAGGCTGATCAGACACCACAAAAACACCAGTCCAAAAAGAGTTTGAGCGTCCGCGCCGAAATGCCAGAAAACCAGTGCTCCGAGAAAGGCAGTGGTTGCTTCGATAATGGGGTAGCGTGGGGAGATCTTTACCTTGCAGTTTGCGCAGGCGCCCTTGAGCAGCACATAACTTAATACAGGAATATTTTGCCAGGGCTTAATCGCATGACCGCAATTGGGGCAGCGGGAGTTGGGGTAGGCTAGATTGAATTTTTCTTCGGTTTTCTCTTTCTTTTTTAACGCTGGCTGGCCCTGATCCTTTAGATATTCATCACACTCCCGGCGCCACTCGTTTTGCATCATCACCGGCAGGCGGTAAATAACCACGTTCAAAAAACTGCCCACCGCCAGTCCTAAAGCAATAACGCCAACCCATATAGTGGTTGGCGCTACGGCGTAGATTTCCGCAAATGTCATTAAACGACATTTCCCAACTGGAAGATCGGCAGGTACATGGCCACCATCAAACCGCCGACGAGAATGCCGAGCACCGACATAATCATCGGTTCCAGCAACGAGGTCAGGCTATCCACCAAGTTGTCGACTGCCTCTTCGTAATAGTTGGCCACCTTATCCAGCATCTCATCCAGCGAGCCGGATTCTTCGCCGATGGTGGTCATCTGTAGCAACATCGAAGGGAACATTTTAGTTTGGCGCAAAGCGACATTGAGCTGTGTACCTGTAGCCACTTCGTCCCGCACTTTCAAAACGGCAGATTCATAGATTGCGTTACCAGTTGCCCCTGCAACAGATTCCAGAGCGTCAATCAGCGGTACACCTGCGGCAAATGTTGTGGAAAGCGTGCGGGCAAAACGGGCAATAATCGATTGATAAACAATTTGGCCGGTGATGGGAATTCGCAGTGCTAGCCTATCTAAGGCAACCGCGAACGATTTATTGCGCTGCTTTAAGTTTTTAAAAATAAATATCAGTGCAATAATCACGACGATTGCTTGAAGCCAATAAGCCTGCGCCAAATCGGAAAGCCCCAATACAAATAGCGTAAACGCAGGTAAATCTGCGCCGAAGCTGCCGAAGGTTTCAGCAAACTGCGGCACCACTTTTACAAGAAGAATACCGGTTACCACCACTGCTACAACCACGACAGCGATTGGGTAGGTCATCGCCTTTTTGATTTTGGCTTTTAAGCGCTCTGTTTTTTCCTTGTAAGTCGCAATGCGATCCAGCATCGTCTCCAGTGAACCTGATTGCTCACCCGATTCCACAAGGTTACAAAACAAATCGTCGAAATATTTGGGGTGCTTGCGCAGCGATGGCGCGAAACCAGAGCCTGCTGCCACATCCTCCCGAATTGAGCGGATCAGTTCAGCCAGCGCCGGATTGTCCACGCCATCCGCCACAATATCAAAACTTTGTACCAGCGGTACCCCGGCCTTCATCATGGTGGCCATTTGGCGGGTGAAAATCGCAATATCCATTGGCTTGATTTTCTTCTTGCCGCCGAATAAAGGTTTCGGCTTTTTACGCACATTTTGCGCACGAATGCCCTGCTTCAGCAGTTGCGCTTTGACAATTGCGGAGCTGGTGCCGGTGATTTCTCCCTCTACTTTTTTGCCTTTTTTATCAACGCCTTTGTAGAGAAATATATCTGGAGCGTGTGTCGCCATAAATTAATCCTTGGTTACGCGGTTGGCTTCTTCAAGACTGGTGAGGCCGATTGCCGCTTTGCGCAGTGCCGCTGTGCGGAGGTCAAAAAATCCCTCGCGTTTTGCCGCCTCTGCGATTTGGATCGAATTGCCACCTTCCATTATAATCCGTGAAATTTCCGGCGTGATGCGAACTACCTCATAGACGCCGACCCGTCCTTTATAACCGTTTACGCATTTATCGCAGCCGACAGGATGGAAAAGCGTGATCTCCTCCTTCGGTATGCCAATATCGAAGAATCCTTCTTCTTTTAATATCTCATCGGGAATATCTTTCGCTTCCTTCTTGCAATTTGGACACAGCCGTCTGGCCAGACGCTGGGCAATAATAATGCTGACAGTGGTAGCGACGTTGAAGGTGGGAACACCCATATTCAAAAGGCGGGTCAGCGTTTCGGGGGCGCTATTGGTGTGCAATGTGGATAACACCAAGTGGCCCGTTTGCGCTGCTTTGATGGCAATTTCTGCCGTTTCCAGGTCCCGAATCTCGCCCACCATCACAATGTCGGGGTCCTGTCGCAAGAAGGAGCGCAACGCCTCAGCGAAGGTAAGGCCTACCTTGGTGTTCACGTTAACTTGGTTGATACCTTCCAGGTTAATTTCCACCGGGTCTTCCGCTGTGGAAATGTTGCGCTCGGGCGTATTGAGAATATTAAGGCCTGTATATAGAGAAACGGTTTTTCCTGAGCCAGTAGGGCCGGTAACCAGAATCATCCCTTGGGGCTGTGCAAGAGCATCCAAGTACATCTTCTTCTGGAAGTCCTCGTAGCCCAAGGCATCAATACCGAGCTTGGCGCTGGATGGATCCAAAATCCGCAATACGATTTTTTCGCCGAACAGCGTGGGAAGTGAGTTGACCCGGAAGTCGATAGCGCGGGTTTTGGATATTTTCATCTTGATGCGCCCGTCCTGGGGTACACGTCGCTCAGAAATATCCATTTGCGACATTACCTTGAGGCGAGCGGCCAACCGAATGGCCAAATTGGCCGGCGGTTTAGCCATTTCCTGCAGAATGCCGTCGACCCTGAACCGTACGCGATAACTTTTTTCATAGGGCTCAAAGTGAATATCCGATGCCCCCATCTTGATCGCATCCAGCAGTACTTTGTTTACGAAGCGGACAATGGGTGCTTCATCTACATCGGAGGATTCATCGCCTTTGGGTTTGGCGTCGTCAACGGCTTCTATATCCAGGCCGTCTAAACCTTCATCATCCAACCCGCCCAGCGCATCACCCAGGGATTCTTCAGCGGCATTTAAGTACGCATCTATGCGGGGCACCAACTTATCTGCTTCCACCACAATAGCTTCGGTGGTGAGGCCAGTATTAAATTTGATTTCGTCTAGAGCATGCAGGTTGGTAGGGTCCACCACTGCAACAAATAAGCGATTACCCCTTTTAAATAGCGGCAGAGCGTTATGCTTGCTCACCAGTTTGGGGTCCACCAGCTTATTGGGGATATTGGCGACAGGTATAGCACTGAGGTCAAAAACGGGGGTGCCAAACTCATCGGAGGCAGCCTGGCAAATGGCCTTTGCGCTGACTTTGCCAAGCAGTTCGAAGGGCAGTGGGTGGCCCTTTTTTTGAGCATTGACAATGGCTTGGCGGATCGACTCCTCATCAATCAAACCATCGCGCACCAAGCGTCGGGCCAAGCCGCTGATTGTGACATTAGGGCTATTCATGAATATCTGTAATCGGGGTTGGTGGACTGTTATGGCTATTATAGTCGGGTCAGGCATTTCAACAGGTTTATTGTGTTTAGTCTAGCGCCTGACCTGCGGCCTAGGTCTGCGTTGACCATGTGACAATAAGCGTCACAAAATGCCGGATAGTGTGGGTTCGGATACATGAAGTGAAGAAGCTAAATCGATTTCAAAATTAGAAATTCAAATAAAATCAATAATTTGTATGCTTGGCACACGCTTTGTATCCCCTCGCTCACCATCCAACAAGGTCAGAGGATTACCTCCATGAAGAAGCAACAAGGTTTTACATTAATTGAATTGATGATCGTGGTTGCGATCATTGGTATTTTGGCTGCGGTTGCGCTGCCGGCGTACCAGGATTACACCATTCGCGCTCGTGTAACTGAGGCAATAGGTTTTGCTGCTGCTGCTAAAACGGCTGTGTCTGAGCATAGAATTTCAAGGGGATCTTGGCCTGCCTCCAATGCTCCTGCAGGTTTGGCAACGGCGTCCGCTATTACTAGTCCAGTAGTTAACGGCGTCAGCGTGGCGAGCAACGTTGTTACAATCACTTTATCTAGCAATTCTAATCTGGGGGCTGCTGCAGGTGGCAACTTTACCTATACCGGCTCCGCAAACTCCACTGGCAACGTATCATGGACATGCGCTCCTGGTACTATTCTGCCAAAATACCTGCCGTCAAGCTGCCGATAATCGTCCTCTCGGTTGAGGGCTAGAATCGATCTGCCAAAGGCCGCCGAAAGGCGGCTTTTTTATTTGTCGAACAGGATAGATAAGTGAAATTAATAGGATTAAACCTGAAGCCGGAATATTTAGCCTTTTCTTTTGTTCTGGCTGCGACAGCGCTCCTTTATTTTCCGGGTTTAAGCGGTCCTCTGCTTTTTGATGATTACAACTCTCTAAAGCCTTTGGGAAATTGGGGGGTTATCGATAGTGTTGAAAAGCTAAGCTTATTTTTATCATCGGGCCTTACAGGCCCTACCGGTCGGCCAGTCACTTTATTCACCTTTTTTCTGAACAGCAACACGTGGCCAGTTGATACGTCCGTATTTATTCTGACCAATATTGTTATTCATATTCTTAATGGCGTGCTGTTATTTTTTTTGATTAGAAAGCTGACGCCTCCTTGTGATGGTAAGCGTAGCGCTTGGTGGTGTTCGCCCGAATTTCTTGTTGCGACCTTATGGGTGCTCCACCCTCTGCACACATCGTCAGTGCTTTACATTGTTCAGCGTATGACTTTGTTGTCTGCCACTTTTTCTCTGCTGACAATCTTAATCTATCTCGAAGCGAGAAATGCATTACTGCTTCAGCAAAATAAGAAAGCGTTAGCAACATTGCTGGGTGTATGCATGGCTGCAGTGTTGGCTCTTTTTAGCAAAGAAAACGCAGTCGTATTGCCGATTCAGATACTGATTTTAGAGGTCTATTTGCTAACCCTTGCTCCACGTAGCACCAAGTTACATGGGGCCCTGGTTTGGTTTGTTGTGGTTCCGGCCTCCATTATTGTTTTGAGTTATCCCTTAAAAGCATTTCTTGTGCATGTCATTGATTATCTTTCTACGGGTCAGGAAAAAACGTACGGCCGTGATTTCACAATGTTTGAACGCATTTGGACTCAGCAGAGAGTGGTTGGTGATTACATTATCTCTCTTGTATTGCCCAAGATGCAGACTTCGGGTGTTTTTTATGATAACTACCCGATTTCTAGGAATCTTTTTGAGCCGCTAGCAACGTTGTTTTGGCTGGTATTTCATATTTCCCTGGTGGCGTTTGCCGCTGTTTATAGAAAACGACTCCCATGGATGTTTTTTGGTGTTTTTTGGTTCTATGGGTCCCATGTCATTGAATCCAGTTTCGTAATGCTTGAATTAAAATTTGAGCACCGAAATTACTTACCAAGCGTGGGTATCATTTTTATATTGACGAATCTTATTCTCCTGATAAAGAAGAGTTTGATAAGAAATAGCTTAGTTTTTATTGTCATAGCTATATATTCTTGTTTTCTTTTCATGTCCGCAAGTTTGTGGGGGCGGCCTTTGCAGGCGGCGTCAGTGTGGGTGGAAGAAAATCCCGGCTCATCCAGGGCAAATGAGCATGCAGCGCATATGGCGCTTATCTATGGGGAGGATGACGCTAGAGCGATGGCGTTTTCGAGACGTGCCATCGAACTATCTGATGCTGTCGCTCCTGAGTTGCGATTTATTCTCGAATTTTGTGAAACCTATAACGATGAACAGCCAGATTGGTCTGAATTGGCAGATCGAATTAAGCATGGTTCCCGTGACTGGAGTCTCTATCCGCTTCTTAGGGAACTGCTCTCGGCTTCCATTTCCGGAGATTGCGGGTTGCTAACATTGGCGGGGTATCGCCAGTTGCTTGCGGCTTACCGTGATAATCCTGAGTATCACGGTAATTTATCGGTATTGCTCATGGACGAATTAGAACTGCATGCAGCATTGCATTTCGGTGATAAGGAGTTGGCTGTTGAACTCGAAAAGAATAGAAAAGAGCTGCTGCTTCCGCTGTCTCATAAAATCAATCGATCGTTGATTTTTGCATCGTACGGCGAGCTAGAGTTGGCTGCCAGAGGGCTGGATATTGGTATTCAGATCGCAGAAAAACTCGATAATGAGGATGCCTTCACAATGAAAAATGCCAGCGAAATCCTGGAGCTAATCAAAAAGGATATCTCCGCTGAAGTGGGTGAAAAATAATGCAAAATGAACGAATATCGATAGTTATACCTGCAAAAAATGAAGAGCAAGGATTGACGTTAATACTGCCAGAGCTTCTGGAGCTTTACCCAGATGCCGAAGTGATTATAGTCAGTGATGCATCGTCAGATGGTACGCCAAGTGTAGCCAAAAAATATGGATGCAAACTTATAGAACATCCGTACAGTAAAGGTAATGGAGCGGCTATCAAAAGCGGATTGAGAGTTGCGACTGGAGATGTTGTTGTATGTATGGATGCGGATGGTCAGCATCGTCCTCAAGACGTTACATTGTTACTGCAGCAACTAAGCGCTGGTTACGATATGGTCGTTGGTGCGCGAGATAAAAAAGGCCAAGCGGGGGTGCATAGGTCTTTCGCTAACCGTTTTTACAATAAGTTTGCTAGTTGGATGGTGGGGCACAAAGTCGAGGACTTAACCTCTGGGTTTCGAGCGGTGCGTCGGGACAAGTTTTTAGAGTTTATCAGCCTTTTGCCGAATAAGTTCTCATATCCAACCACAATAACAATGAGCTTTTTCCGTGCTGGGTATTCCATTGCATATGTTCCTGTTGAAGTAAAAAAGCGGCTGGAGGGAACTCAAAGTCACATAAGAATTTGGCAGGACGGTGTTCGTTTTCTTCTGATTATATTTAAAATTGGAACGCTGTTCTCGCCCCTCAAGATGTTTGCGCCGATCAGCTTGATATTGTTTTCGTCTGGCTTGGCCTATTACTTTTATACGTATGTCACTGATGGCCGATTTACAAATATGGCTCTGTTGTTGTTTACAACTTCGATCATTGTCTTTTTGATGGGGCTAATCTCTGAGCAAATTACATCTTTATATTACAAAGGTAATAAAGATTGAGTATGAAAAAAGCTGAACCATTAGGCGTTTGGTTTGTTGCCGTGCAAACAGGGACGGGTTCAGATGTTTTTACAAAGAGACTGGCTGCGTCGCTTAACGATCGCGGCATCCGCGCAGAAATAACATGGTTACCTTTAAGGGCCGAGTATGCTCCGTGGAGTGTTCCGGTTCCTGATATCCCTGTCTGGGCAAGCGTGCTTCATATTAATTCTTGGTTGCATCGCAGATTTATTCCGAGCGACATTCCTGTAGTGGCAACATTCCATCACTGTGTCCATGATTCGGGGTTCAGTGCTTATAAAACTACAGCTCAAAAAATTTACCATGAAATTTGGATAAGACGTATTGAGGGTTATGCTGCGAAACGAGCAGATGCTGTAACAGCGGTGAGTCAATATACGGCTCAGAAAATCGGAGAAACTTTCGGTTGCAAAGATGTTTCTGTGATATATAACTGGGTGGGCTCCGCCGTTTTCAAGCCCCCTCAAGAACAACAAAAGCATGACCCATTCAGGCTATTATTTGTGGGCACTCTGAGTGCGAGAAAGGGGGCGGATCTCTTACCAAAGATTATGCGTACGCTGGGGGATGGGTATGAGCTTTGGCACACGAGAGCTGCTAGTGAAATGCCGGGTTACCCAGATGTACCAAAGAACATCAAATCGATAGGTTGGTTGAGTTCTGAAGAAGAATTGGTTCAAACCTATCAGAATTGTGACGCATTGATATTTCCTTCTCGTTTAGAGGGTTTTGGTTACGCCATTCTAGAGGCGCAGCTATGTGGTTTACCTGTGGTATGCACAGATGGATCATCTTTGTCTGAGCTTGTCATTGATGGTGAAACAGGACTGCTGTTCAATCAGGATGACGTGAGTGCGGCAGTTGCGGCTGTGCAGCGATTGGCTGGTGACACAGGACTGCGCCAGCGACTGAGCACCCAAGCGCAGCATCGAGCTGAGCACCATTTCAATTTGAATGCCGCGGTAAAATCTTATATTGATATTTACAGTGCTTTGTCATGTGAAAAGAGGTAGTCATGCTGCAAGATGTCTTTGCTGTAGTGTTGAACTATCGGACGCCAGACAAAACTTTGGTATGCATGAAATCACTGAAAGCAGAAGATATTACTCGAATTGTTTTAGTGGAAAATTCAGAGGATGACGGTTTTTCGATAGATAAGATGAGCCCGGGCCTGGAAATGTTACGGGCAGAGGGTGTGTTTGTTAAGGTGCTGGATGAAGGGCGGAATTTGGGTTTTGCTGCTGGTGTTAACCGTGCATTAGCCTATATCCAAACCCAGAATACAGGGCCAGTGTTGTTAATCAATTCGGATGCGACGCTAGAGTTGGGGGCGCTCGGTCATTTGCTGAACGCGATATCTAAAGGGGCAGACGTTGCGGCTCCTTTTATTGCTGCCCCAGGGCAGGCAGCAGCGTCGCCGATCTTCTTTTACCACAGATATCTAGCAATTCTGACACCCAAGCCTTTGTGGGGTTCGCTTGCCTACCTGACAGGAGCTTGCATGCTTATAGCTCCACAGGTTGTTCATGCAAATCTTTTTGATGAAGACTTTTTCTTCTACGGGGAAGATGTCATGTTGGGCGCCACTATGGCCCAGCTGGGTAAGGTTTGTATAGCTGTGCCCGATAGTGTCGTTATGCATGAAGGCGCGGGCAGTTCGAAAAATGGCTCTTTTTTTTACGAGTATCACGTTAATAGAGGGCATTGGCTTCTAGGACGCAAGCTGATGTACGGAAAAGCAGCATATGGTTTTGCGCTGGCTGGACGTGCGCTGGTGTTATCTTTGAGGGCGATGGCTAGGAGTGTGCGTTTTGGCTGCTTGGTTCCTTTGAAGGGATTTTGGATTTCAGCCGCTGATACCTTCTTAAAGGCGCCGTTAAAGCAAAAAAATCTCAAATAAGGTGCCAGTATTCGGTCAATTGGCGACCTTTAGCTTTTGATGCGCAATCAACGACTCGATAAGCACAATATGTTGGCGTGCTGACTCGGTTGCAGTGAATTGCCCAAACCAAGTATTGCTCGGCAGCGGTCTTTGTTCATATTCAAATGATGCGAGCATTGCTTGAGTTAATGCCTCAGCATTGTCTACGGGAATGAGAGTTCCATATCGACCATTTTCCAGTATTTCAGCTGGCCCATATTTACAGTTGGTGGAAATAACCCGAATTCCAGCCCAAAGTGCCTCCACCAGTACCAACCCAAAACCCTCAAATCTTGAGCTAAGTACAAATGCATGAGCATTTTTCATCTGTTCGATAGGGTGGTCTGTGTGGCCAGCCAAATCGATTTTGTCGCCAAGCTGATATTGGTCTATTCGGTTCTGCAAATCGTCGCGTAACGATCCTTGACCAAATATAAGAAGCCTTGCGTCGCGTGTTGACTGGAGCTTAGCAAATGCATCGATGAGTATGTCGAATCCTTTTTGGTGCTCCAGTCGTCCCATGGCAATAAAAGTCGGTTTTTTTTTGTCTATTAACCATGGATGAATAGATGCGCCTACCGGATTGGATAAGCGGGCGTCATCAATCACGGGGTTCAGGATTGTTGTAATGCTATCCGAAGATATTTTTAAATAATGCTTGGTCGCATTTTCAAGTTCATGAGATACGGCAATTATGTGAGCATTTTTGGCAGACCACCTAGAAAGAATTGGGCCTAAGATCCTGTTTATGAATGTCCCTTGCTGCCAGTCCATGCTTAAATTATTTTCGTTTCGAATGATAAAAACAGGATTGTGCTTCCATGTGCGCCTTGAAAGAGAGGCTGCAATCCCCGTATAAATTCCGAAACAAATTAATACATCCGGTCTAGTGCTATTTATTAGTGTCGCCAACCCTTTCTGTGCTTGTATTGGTTTTTTTGCTCCTAGGCCAGTGCATCTGCATGCAGGGTTCACTCTGCTTAGAAGTTCACCGTCTAGTGTTGCTGCAGTCAAATGCACCTCATGCCCCATTTTGATTAGCGCTGATGAAAGAAGAATTGCTACCTGCTGTGCGCCACCAGAGCAAAGCTGAGGAACAAAAAAGAGAATTTTCATCGCAATGGCTTCCATGCTACCACGATAAGATCGCTGCATTCTTCTGGTCGTAGCCATGCGCGAAGTTCTAACTTGATCTGTCTTAATAGTGACAGGGTGGGGGTGTCTTGATTAAGTGAATTCCAATCCCCTACAGTTTCCGTGTCTCGCAACTTACTGCTTTGCCTATAAAAGTGGCTGTCAAGATAACCGCGAGGTAGGAGTTTGATGTCCGAAAATCCGATGTCGGCCATTAGGGTCGTTAAAGCAGATGGAGAGAGTATTACAATGTGTTGGGGTGGGTGTAGGTTACACCAATTTTTTCCAAATTCTTTGTGCAATGCGCTTGTTGCGTTCGGAGTTCCTAGCCATAAACGTCCCCCGGGTTTCAGCCAATTATAGATTGTTTTTAAAAAATATTTTGGGTCATGTGCGTGCTCAATCACTTGATGGCTTGTTATTGCATCGAAATAGTTTGCTGGATATGCGTCGGATTTAACCCCGCTTTGAGTTACGTGTATTCCCGCAGCTTTTGCGAATTTTAGGGCGGATTCATCAGCGTCAATTCCATAAACGTCCCACCCCTGCCAGCGTGCTCTCGCTAGGAATTCTCCGTTGCCACATCCTACGTCCAAAAGTTTATTGTGTCCCGGAATTGGCTTGTGCATATGCCTTGCATAATGATCCCACTCTAGTTTTAGTGGCGGGGGAAGAAGATACATTAATGGGAACCCCAAAAAATTTTGGGGGGCCATCTGGTAGCCATATTTTATGTTGAGGTAACCATTTCGCAGTTGAGTAGAAAACCTATGGGACGTGTGCTGGGTACATATTTCTCGATGTGTCTCGTAGTTTTGGTATGCAAGGCCAATGGTGTTTATATCTGGTCTTGGATCTATATAACATGATTTGCAGGAATTACATAGATGCATCGTCCATAGGCCGGGGGAATGGAACCAGCGATCAATGAGATTCTCATATAGCAGCGAACGATCTTTGCTTTCGCAAACAGGGCATTGCCCAAGATGCTCCAGGCCTGACTCTGGCCATTTCGGCCAGTCTTTAGGTATTTTTTAATGGCATATTATTTAACCTCTTTGATATTCTTCTCAGATTTTTTACCTGACCTGACAAAAAACGATACGGTAATTATTGAGATCGCTTCGGTAGCGTAGTTCGCCCAGACTGAGCCGAGCAGTCCGTGGCGCGAAATCAGCAGCGTGCTAAGCGTCACTCCAGAAATCCCGCCAATTACATATACCCATGTGAGGAGCCGGGTGCGTCCGGTTGCAACTAGGTGGAAAGTTCCGATATTGCGTACCACTGTTAATATTGGCAGAAAAGCCAGCCAAGCCATCAGGTCTGCCGCTATACGAAAATCGTCTCCCAGCACCAATGGAACTAGTTGGGCTCCCACGATTAATACAAATGCCCCGGTCAAGGACATCAGCATTAGGGCCAAGCCGGCTATCAATAAACGACGCCGATGATCAGCGTCGGCGTATAGGCGGGGCCAGAGCGCCTCCTGTACAGCCAAAACAGGCAGGCTTATCAGATCCACCGCGCGCTGCGCGATATTGAAGTTCCCGGCATGCGCAAACGCTGCCTGCGCCAATAACGGCTTGTTGTATTCGGTCTGCAGCCGTACAGATATCCCCGCGGTGGTGAAAGGTATCCCTTCGCGAATCATGGTCCACGGTAGTCCATCGGAACCTGATTTCCATCCGATTTTAGACCGAGTCCACCATGAGGCTATGCCCATGTAGGAGATATTAGCCACGGTGTAGAGATATAACCAAGATGTGAAGTCATTCACTCCTATTAACCACGCAATAGTAAGAGCAGCCAGTCTTGCTAACGGTAATCCTATGTGCATAGCACCATATGCACGAGTGTTTTGCTGTGCCTGGAATGCACGCGCAAGCAGTTCTGCCATTGAAATACTTGCGACTTCCATCAAGATCATGAAGTGAATAGGAAGCCAAGATGCCTCGATTGGCGGTAGTGTATATGCGATGGCCGAAGTGCCTATGGCAAATATAAATACGCTTGGCCACCAGGCTGACAAAATTTGTCTAAGTAAGAATGGCAATTTTGATGGCTGCCTAGAGCCATCACGTAATACAACGCTGGGAAGGCCAAGTCCGGCTATGGATGCGGCAATTCCAGATATTGCCAATAGAGTAATAAATGCACCGTAATCTCTAGGACCCAAAAATTTAGCCAAGCCAAAAATGGTAATGACCTGTATAGCTGCGCGCAGTAGGAGCCAACCCGTTAATTCAAAACTCGCTCTGGCCAGAGCGCCGGGGCGCCAACCTGAGAGAGCTGATAAGCGAAGTCCTCCTTGTTTTTGTGGTGTTGGGGTCATTTGCATGATCTGCTTTTTCGACTTGAGCATGGCCATCGATCGCGGCACCAGTGGAGTTCGGCACTTTTCATTCTTGGTGCGTAGCGAATAGATATGTTCAATATGCCAGCCGTAGCATAAAAGGGCCTAGTTATGGAGCGAGTGTGCAATATTTAGGATGTTGCTTACTTTTTTATTGAATAACGGCCAGGCAAATCCACATGCAAAATCCAACGTCTGATGGCGCCATACAGGCCGTGCGTCCGCCAGCACCTGTATTGTAGCTTGAGTCATTGCGGGATAATTTCCTGGTTCCACCAGATACCCTGATTTATCCTGGTATACCGCATCCACTATCCCGCCGGATGCAAAGGCAACGGTGGGTAATCCCTGGGCGGCAGCTTCAACGGCCACCATGCCGAATCCTTCAGGGTCGCTGTCAGAATGCTTTACCGGGAATATATGCACCGAAGATGTGTAAAAGGCCGTTTGCAGATCGTCTGCATCCATGGGCATCCATCCCAAAAACCGAATGTGACCACCTAACCCACTTTTCTCTACTTCGGATTGAATGCTAGCGATACTCTGATGCTTTGCGTAGAGAGAATCGCTCGGCTCGTCGCCGATGACCACCAAAATTGCATCGGGTATTGCCGCAATAATCTCGGGCAAGCAGAATCGTACAAATTCCATTAATCCCTTGCGCTCGGTCAGTCTGCCAACGGAAAGCAATAACCGACTGTTGCCCAATTTGTGGCGCGCACGAAAGGCTGCGATAGTATCTTCACTGGGCGTCTTGTCGGGCAGTGAGACGCCGGGATGAATAATGCATATTTTGTGATCGGCAATGCCGACAGCTCGAGCTAGTTTTTCACTGTAGGAACTGTTTACTATGACCCTTCCCATTCGGCGGATGGCGGGAAGCCAAAGGAGGCGGTATAGCGGATGATTGACGGCAATATCCAAGCCATGCAGGTAGACCACGGATGTCCCACCACTGAATTTGGCACCGATCAGCGCCATGGGTGCAGTAAGGCCGCTACCGGCAAACACAATCTCTGGGCGGCGTTTAATGCAAAACCAGATACTACTAATTAAAGTGGAGAGAATAAATCGCCAGAGCGGTTTAAGTGGGGCGCCGATAAAGTCAGTGTTTGGTGGAGCTTTCGATAACGATTGCTTGGGACCGATGATGGTGACTTGCGCATGCTGGGAAAGCCCGTTCGCAAGATGCCAGTTTAGCCGCTCCATGCCTCCAACCAAGGGCGGAAGGTTTCGGGTTATAAGCAAAATCTTAAGTTGCGTCGTAGTATGATCTTCTTTTGAATTGCTCATTTAACAGTTTCTATGAATTTTATAAATTAGTGTGGGATTAACCTGATTGAATAGACCAATAAAAGGTATGGGAATTTTCTGAAAAAGCTTTGTTAAAAAACTACCAGGTCTTTCGATTTGCAGGGTCATAATCGTAGCTTCGGGGCATTTGTTGCAGCCCTCCAATCCTGCATCATTCAATAAACATTCGATCTGGCCTAGTGTCAGGGGTTCGCAATCATAATGAGATCCCCGGTTTCGTAATTGGAGATATGGCGTGCGCATAGTTTTAGGTAGCCAGCTTAAGAATGCTAAACGGTAGTGCGGCTCTATTAAGCTCCAGCGATTCGGAACTGCCAAATAGCCAGTTCCGTTTGACTTCAATACTCGATGTATTTCCTTTAAATGTTGCAGTTGTTCGGTTTTGTTGCCAACGTGTTCAATGACGTGATTACTGATGACCACATCAAACAGAGAATCTGGGTAAGGGACTTCTGTCCCGCTAACCAACTGAAATTGATACCCTTCCTTTGACACCCTAAGGTCCACGACATCCACCGAGCTAACTTCACATCGGATTTCCGGGTGATTGCCGAAATAACTGGATATGCCGCCGCTGCCCGTGCCAATTTCCAAAAGGCGTATTGGTTGGGTTAGGCTTTTCATATTCAGAATTTGCTCGATTTTTAAGGCTTTTTTGCCGCGAGATTGCAGGTCCAGCTGCGCATGCGCCTTTCTAGGTTCAGTCATAAGAGGCTAGAGTAAAAAATTTATTTGTTTTCATTGATTTTAAGCTCCAGTCCTTCGGCTAAAGATTCAATAAAAGTAGAAGTAAGATGGATACTATCTCGATAAACCACAATGCCGCGCAGTTCCGCTTGACATATGCCTTCGGGGCATACTTCATCATTTAAATCAATAGTAAATACATTGGGTAGTCGGTTTGCGACATCTCGGATAGATGTCCAGGCGTCGCTTTGACTGCGTGTAATTGATGCTGCACAATTTTGGGAATTTGAATTTTCAGATTTTTGGAGTGCAGCGAGGCATTGTAAGCCATCAAATGGTAATCCAGGCGTGGCTCTTATGACATAGGCATTGCTAGTGCTTTGGGATATCTGCCGAAGAACTCTCTCCGTCCCTCTTTTCCATTGCTCGGCCGTAAAATCGTACGTTTCTGCGGAGCCCAAAATGATTATATTGGGTTTGAGTTGTTTAAGTGTTTCCATAAGGCCGGCGCGCCATTGAGAGCACTCGGTGTATTTGCGTCCGATTCTCTGGTAGTAAAAATCCTCATCCACCATCGGGCATGCCGATTTTGTAGCTACCAATATTCTCCAGTTCGGCTTGTTGTAAATTTTGTGTAATGCGGGAAACCACTGCAATCCGATGCTGTCGCCAATGATTGCGACAACATTTTCAGCATTTTCATTTCCAAAAGAGCAGAGTTTAATATCTGCGCTTTGATACCAGTCATCGCACCCCATGCCGTAAATAATGGGCATGTCTGCTTTCGCCTTGGTGTAGATGTCTGGAGGTGATTTTTCGAGTTGGTTGTTTGCTTGGTTGAACCACCTTATCGCGCCAACGTTGACTAAAGCCATTAGCGCTAATGCGACTATTATTTGCCAGCCATTAAAGTTGACTAATTTTTTGTGCTTCCGAATGGGATTTTCGAGTAGGTGATAGGTAAGAACTGCAAGAATCCAGCTCGTTAGTATCAAAAATATACTGCTTGTCAGTTTGTGTGATGATAGGAAGATGAATCCAATGCTTAGGACTGGCCAATGCCATAAATACCAAGAGTAAGAGATATTGCCGACCCCTTGCGCTAGGCGACTCTCTAATAGCTTAGCAATTACCCCTCCATTGTTAGATTTGCCAGCAATTAGCAAGAGGGTCGTACCAATAGTTGGAATTGTTGCTGCTATACCAGGATAGGGGATGGAGTGGAGCAAGAATGCTGCACAAGTAATTATTAGAAAGAGTCCAGATATAGACGCTATGCTGGCCGCTCTTTTTGAAAGAGCAATTCGATCTGCAAGGAGAAAAGCGAGACTACCGAAGGAGAATTGCCATGCCCTGAAGGGCATCAGGTAAAAGGATAGTCTTGCATCTTGAGATGTTTGCCATATGCATGCTACCAGACTTGTAGCGCCGATTATTGCCAGTACTCGAATCAGAACCGTTTGTGGGCTTCTGCTTCCCTTAGCGGCCCAAAAAACTAAAGTAAGTAGGATGGGCCATACTAAGTAGAATTGCTCCTCAACTCCAAGCGACCACGTGTGCAGGTAAATGTTTTGCTCTGCTTGACTGTCGAAATAGTCCAAGTCTTGGAATGCGAATTGAAGATTGCTGACCCAAAATATTGCGCTTGCGGCGGATATCGCTTGAGGAAGCTGTTCTGCGGACGGTAATAGCCGATACGCAAGGAATGCGCTCGCTATAACAACCAGAGCCAGTGCAGGTAATAGTCGTTTGAGGCGTCGTGCGTAAAATTCGAGAAAATTTATTCGATTATTTGATGTTAGTTCTTTAACCAGTAGTCCTGTGATCAAATAACCAGAAATGACAAAAAAAACATCAACACCAATAAAGCCACCCTCGAAGCCAGGGATTTTAGCGTGCGCTGTGATAACAAGCAGGATTGCTACTGCTCGAAGACCTTGTATGTCTTTTCTATATGTCAGTTTGCTTGGATGAATATCGTTTGGGCTTCTATCGGGATCATGCATTGACAGTGTTGTCCGTAGCTTGGAGTTTACCTCTGGTGTCAATTATTACATTCGCGTGGCTTATAAGTAATTCATAATCAAATTCATCATGATCTGTTGCCAAGACTACACAGTCAAATTCGCGAATGGTACTCGGGCTTAACGATACAGATTTCAAATCAAACTGATAATCCCGTTTTTGTGGAAATGTCGGCACATGTGGATCTGAATACTCTACATGAGCCCCTTTCTCCTGCAGCAAAGCCATAATTTCCACCGCCGGAGATTCGCGGGTATCATCGATATTTTTCTTATACGCCAGCCCCAATATCAAGATTTTTGAACCTTTGACCGACTTTTGGCGTTCGTTCAGCGCGTCAATGGTTTTTTGCACTACCCACTGCGGCATGTAGTGATTGATCTCGCCAGCCAATTCGATAAAACGCGTATTGATACCGTACTCTTTGGCTTTCCACGTAAGATAAAACGGATCTATGGGTATGCAGTGTCCGCCTAATCCTGGGCCAGGGGTATAGGGGACGAAGCCGAATGGTTTTGTCGCGGCAGCTTTTATGACTTCATGGATGTTGATTCCCATTTTGTCTGCCACGATTTTCATTTCATTGACCAAGCCTATATTGACTGCGCGATGGATGTTTTCCAGCAGCTTTGTCATTTCCGCAACTTTGGGGCTGCTGACGGGGACCAGGGTTTGTATGGCGTGTTGATAAAGTGCCATGCCGAGTTTAAGACAATAATCGGTCGTGCCACCAATTACTTTGGGGATGTCAGCAGTCTGATATTTTGCATTGCCTGGATCTTCACGTTCGGGCGAGTAAACCAAGGCGCAATTTATTCCTGGTGTAAAGCCGCGCGCTTTCAGTCGCGGCTCCAGGACTTCATCGGTAGTGCCGGGCCAGGTTGTGCTTTCCAGGCTCAGCAATTGGCCGGAGCGAAAATGAGGCAGGATACTTTCGACGGTGTTGATAACAAAACTTAAATCTGGTTGGTGATGCTTATCGAGCGGAGTCGGCACGCAGATGATTTGGGCATCAACCAGATTGGTCATGCTGAAATCTGTAGTGGCTATAAAACCCGCTTCTTGCGCCGATCTGATCTGGCTTTCAGTAATGCGTTCTATATAGCTTTTGCCTTGGTTTAGTAGTTCCACCTTGCGCGGGTCTATATCAAAACCTATGACTTTGATGCCGACCTGGGCAAAACGAAGAGCCAGTGGCAGCCCTACGTACCCCAGTCCATAAATACCGACTTTGCATTCACCTTTGGAGATGAGGACTTCCAATTCTTTGAGGCTAGGGTGTGGCATATGGAGGTCTGGGCTGTTTTGGAGGTGCGACATAGGCTTCGGACTTAGGCAGTTCGGGGGGTGCCACTAAGTATAGATGATCGTGGCGCTATGGTGCTGTCCGTTTCGATCTGATGAACTTCGCAGCTGGTACAGTTACTGCTCACTTTATGCATCTCTCTTAAGGCCATTAAGAAGCGGAGGCGCAGATGGTGGATTTTACTAAGCCGGTCAATAACGCGGATATGGTGAAGGAGTTAAATGCCTTGATTCGCTGCAATATGGAGTTGTGCAGTTATTACGAAGATTTAACGCCGCGAATTAAAGATAAAGCGTACCAGCAGCCCCTTGCGAGCTTTAAGGCTCTTCATACACATCATGCGGAGCTTATTGGCGATACGGTGCGTTTACTTGGCGGTGCGCCAGCAGTAGCGGAGGGCGAGCATACGTCTGCTGGCGGCCGCTGGTTGCGCAGGCTTTATGGCGGCGAGGGAAAGTTGAATGATTTTGTAAAAGCCGAGGAAAAATTGCGGGATCGATATCGCGAATCGCTGCAGGACCAGGCGGTGCGCGCCAGCCCCGAGTGTGTCGCTGTAATCAACCAGGTTTTGGCGGACAGCAGGGCGGCGCTAAGTGGCTTTCGTGACGCTGTAGATTCGGAGGGCGGCGAAATATGAACCGATATGTTGCCGGTGCCATCGGGGGCTTGCTTGCGACAGTTCCTATGACAGCGGTTATGACAACGCTTTTCCAAAAATTACAGCCGCCCCAGCAATATCCTCTGCCACCGCGAGAGATTACTGAAGTGGTTGTTGATCGAATAACACATCGAAACATTGGTGATCGGTCTCTCACCTATTTAAGTCTTATTGCACACTTTGCATATGGCGCGGCCACCGGCGCGCTGTACCCATTGTTCTGCCGCCGTCCGCAGCGGCCGATTGACGACGGTGCGACATTCGGCCTCGCGATCTGGACCGCAAGTTATCTGGGATGGTTGCCTGCGGCTCATATTCTGCGCCCGGCCACACAGCATCCGCCGGCGCGTAATGTGCTGATGTTGGTTGCTCATATGGTTTGGGGCGCAGGCACCGTCGTGATCGGCGAGACTCTCAGAGATCGTTCGATATGCGCTGCCCGCGGAGGCGCAAGCTGTGAATGAAATTATTGTGATTGGCGCTGGTTTGGCCGGTTTGAGCGCCGCTTTTGATTTGACCCAGGCCGGCAAGCGTGTGCGTGTACTAGAGCAAAAACCTTATGTGGGTGGGCGGACTTCCTCCTGGGACTTTGATGGCATGCAGGTGGAAAGCGGTCTGCATCGTGTGCCGGCTTTTTATCGCGAAATGCTGGGGTTGATGGAAAAGGCAGGAATCGATCTGGATAAAGCACTGATATGGGAGGATGAGGTGGAGGTGTGCGTTCCGGATGGCCCATCTGCTGTTTATGCGGTGTCTTTACCGCGTTATCCGCTGCGCACCATGAGCAATATTTTTGGCCCCAATGAATTATGTTCTTTGCGCGAGCGCGTTGCACTGGGCGCGTTTTTCGGTGCAGGCCTTATACAACACGCGCTGCGCCCCGGCAGTTTGGATGCGTGGTCTGTTTACGATTACGCACGTAAATTTGGCGTGAGTGATCGAGCCATCGAACGCATTTTGGTTCCTATGACCGAGGGCCTGTTTTTTCTACATCCAAAGCGTTATTCCGCACATGTACTTTTTGGCCTTATTGCGCAGGGCGCAAAGCACCCGATGCGAACTGGCCTCGCAGCATTTGGCGGCGGTATGACCGAGGTGATGGTGGAACCGATAGCGGCAGCTATTCGTCGGGCTGGTGGAGTGGTGGAAACCAATCAAAATGTCACAGCGCTGATTAACAGCGGCAACAAGATAACTGGCGTTCAAGTGGGCGATACCATTTTTCCGACGGAAAAAATTGTTTTGGCTACGTCGCTTGCGCCCGCGCAAAAACTTCTTCGAGATGCGTTTGGTGTTCAAGAGTGGAATAAAAATCTGCTCAGCCTAAAACCTATGCCTTCCGCAACCTTCCAATTGGAGCTCAGTCAGCCCGGTTGGCCGCTGGATCGGATGACCTTCGCTCCCGGCACCAGCATTACCACTTTTTCCGAACAATCCCGTACGACGTTTCCCTCTAAGGCGGGGCGCCTGTCGTTTATTCTCTCGGAGCCAGAACGACGCTTGCAGGAGTCGCCGGAAGCTCTGCTAGCGGAAGTCATCGCAGATGCAAAGCGGATCGGTATGAATCTTGAGGGCATCGTACAAAATTATCGCGCCGTCTTCTGGCCTGAAGAATTTTACTACCTGACCCCAGGCAATGATGATCTTCGCCCAACGCAGAAAACTCCGATCGAGGGATTGGCTCTCGCCGGTGATTATACGAAGCAGCCTTTTTTGACCACTATGGAAGGTGCGGTGATTTCAGGGAAATTAGCAGCTGAAATTGTTGTTCGGTGAGCGTTCATGACCGGTCGTAGTACGTGGTTCTCCTTGCGTTCCAGCTTTTGGTTTATCCCGTCTTTTGCTGTGATAGGCGCCATTATTCTTGCTGTCGTGCTTGTGCTGATTGATGTTCGATACGGTGAATATATTAAAAGCGCATGGCCCCGGTTATTGCTGCCGGAACCGGACGGCGCGCGGCAGATTTTTGCGACTATTGCGAGTTCTATGATCACCGTGGCGGGTGTGGTTTTTTCCGTCACGATTGTCGCTTTGTCATTGGCGGCCAATCAGTACAGCCCGAGGATTTTGCGGAATTTCATGCGCGACCGGATCAACCAGGTTGTTCTGGCCGTATTTACCGCCTCGTTTGTGTACAGTCTGCTGGTATTGCAGGCGATAAGCTCTGAGCCGCAACCTTTTGTACCCTTTTTCGCTGTATGGGCAGGGATATTATTTGCGATCCTCAGTATCGGCTTTTTGATTTTATTTATTCATCGCACCGCTATGTCGATTCAGGTATCGGAAATTATGTCCCGAATTGCTCGCGAATCGGCCGAGGCTCTGACGGCGCTTCAACATATGGCGGATGTGGGTGGGGCTGTGGTGGACGATACAGAGCAACTCAATAACAAAAGCTGGCATCCTATTGCCTCTACCCAGTCCGGCTATGTTCAGGATATTGATACGAAAAAATTGTTTCGTCTCGCATGCGAGCGGCAGGTGATTATTCGGGTGGATAACCCCGTTGGTGAATTTGTGGTGGAAGGACGGTCATTGGTATCGGTAAATGAGCCGATGGATGCTGATTTCGCCAAGCGTGTTCGGCAGCTTTTTGGTATCAGCTCCTATCGCACCATAGAGCAGGATCCCGCATTCGGAATTCGACAAATCGTTGATATTGCGCTGCGCGCCCTGTCTCCTGGTATTAACGATGCAACTACAGCGATCAATAGCATCGATTATCTACATGTCATTCTTCACCATATTGTAAGCATGAAGGTCCATGGCACTGTTCATATGGATGGTCAGGTGCCGAGGCTGCAATTGCGGCAGCTAGGCCCAGAGCATTTGCTTGATATTGCTCTTAATGAAATCCGGCAAAACGCGCGCGAACATGTCTCCGTGTTGCTGCGCTTGCTGCGACTTTTGCGGCAATTGTTACAAGATGCCTCCACTATATCCGTCAAAAAGCGTTTATTGCATCATGCGAATTTGGTTGTCGAAGAGTGCAAGCGCAGTGTTCCGGAGCAGGCAGACAGGGCAGAAGTGGAGAGTGCATATCAGAAAATACTGGACCTCGCACCGGAGTTTCCCTGCGAAAATTTTGGATGATTCGAGGGTTGAGTCAATGAGTATTGAAAGTGAGGCCGTAAAACTTCTACTGCGCTCAAGCAACGTCAAATGGAATTTTTCCAGTGATTTTGCCATGCGCCACTTTGTCAAAAATCGACGGCCGATTTTGGAGCGCAATCCGCGAGATTATTTTGGCCCTGAATATGATATTTCACGGCAGGTCGTCGATGGCTTTGTGGTTTATCAGGTGTGTCCTGCCCATGAGAAGCCGAGAAGACATATCTTATTTTTGCATGGCGGCGCTTATGTCAGCGTCATGAAGGGTGTCCATTGGGGGTTTTTGAGGCGCTTGATGAGGGAGACACCATGCCAGGTTACGGTGCCACTCTACGGCTTGGCGCCTCGCTATCATTACAAGGACGCTTATCCATTATTGGACAAGGTTTACCAGAGTCTTTTGCAGCAGCATGATCCAAATGACATTGTCTTTATGGGCGATTCCTGCGGTGGTGGATTGTCCCTTGGTTTTGCACAGACATTGGCCGGCAGAAATCTTCCGCAACCGGGTGGATTGGTGCTGTTGTCGCCGTGGTTGGACATTACTCTCCAAAATCCCGCGATTCGCAATATAGAACCACATGATCCGGTTTTAGCGGTGCCGGGCAATCAGGAGGCGGGAAGAATGTGGGCTGCGGGAGATAATCTATGCTCTCCCATGTTGAGCCCGTTGTATGGCGAATTGATTGGGCTTGCACCCATTTTGGCTATGATCGGCAGTTGCGACATATTGATGCCAGACGTGCGTGTGCTGTACGAAAAGGCGCAAGCGCAAAATCATCCGTTCGAGTATAGGGAATATCCGGGCATGTTCCATATTTGGATGCTGTCGCCAATTCCCGAAGGGCGGCAAGCGGTACGTGAAATTGCTGAATTTATCCGCTGGGATTGATTGAACTAAATGTGTGGAGAGGTAACTGGCATCGGAGTCTGCACGAAGCAGAACTCCGAGCGTTTTGTAACAAGGGATTAATTGGCGGTCACAGGGGTTTTAGACTTCGAAGTTCCAGTATTCTTGCTGCCATTCTCAAGCACCGCTTTTTGATCTGCCTTGGTATTCGCTTGAAGCTCGCGAGCCATTTCCAGGTGATGATGCAGTTTGGGCAAAGTTTTTTGGGCAAAGGCTTTCAATTCGGCATCTTTAGAATTGGCGGCTTTCTGAAACAATTCGATGGTTTGCTCATGGGCCATCACTTGGTTGTTGGCGTAAGCCTCGTCAAATGATTGACCGTCGCGCTGCTTAAGTATCGAGGCTTTGGCTTTGTTCATCAGTTCGGGTTCGTCCGAAACTTTCAACTTTTTGCTACGAGCAATAGCAGAAAGTTCTTCGTTAGCTTTGGTGTGATCCGCAATCATGGCTTCCGCAAATTTGCGCACGGCCGGCGTATTGGATTTATTCAAAGCCAGTTTGCTGGATTCAATTTCGGCCAAACCTTTGGCAGATGCTTCTTCGACGAAGTCTTTAGCATCAACAGTGTCGTCTGCCATCGCGAATGTGCAGGTGAGTGCGGAAAAGGCCAACAAAGTATTAAGGCAAATTTTTTTTAAAGAAATCATGCGTGCCACCCTAATTGTGATCAAGAGAATATGAAAGCCGGCGTTCGCGGGCGAAATGCACATAGCAATTCCTTGGCCACGCGTGAAGCTTGAGATAAATAAATGCGTGCGGGTATAAATATCACTAAATCAATGCATCGGTTGGGTGAAATTAATTCGTTCACTTGTGTAGATTTTTCAACAAGCGAGTTGAATTTGACGGGATTTTCTTTTTGAAAAGCGAACGGTATAAGTTCGCACCTAAGTGCCGAATGTGGACAAGAAGCCGATTGGTACGGCACGTTAATCCGGCGCTGACAAGGTGGAACCGATCAGTAGAGATCAGAATTTGATTTTGCAAACAAGAATTTGATTTTGCAAAACAATAGAGCGTGAGAGCTTCGTAATCATGGCCAGGAGCCTCCAAAAGAAGAAGTTCTGTGCGTCTGGGGTTAGCCAAAAGAAGACATATATCCGCGCCAAAAAGCCCTTGACTTTGCCCGGACGACTGGTAAGAATAGCGGCCCTTCGCCAGGGTCGTCTTGGTGAATTTTGGCTAGGTAGCTCAGCTGGTTAGAGCACGGCACTCATAATGCCGGGGTCGCGAGTTCAAGTCTCGCCCTAGCCACCATCCTTATATATCTGCGTCTTCCTCTACTTTCTGCGCTGTGTTTTGACGGTTGAGTTTGTTCCAGCCGTACTCGATTACATGAGATAAAACATAGCCGGCGCCCAATCCCAACATATTGGCCACAACGTCCTTCAAGTCTACTTGACGCCCCGGCGCCAGCCACTGACCGGCTTCGATCAGCAGTGAATAGGGGATCAGCATCAGCAATAGCAGCCCGAGCTTCATGCGCCCCATCAAGGCGACACACGCGGACAGCATCAGCAGCATATTGCCGAGGAAGTGCATGGTTTTGTCGGTCGAAACGTGGGGAACATATTCGCCCGGCATTAGCGCCGCGCCGGCGAATATGACGAGGGCGAGGACAAATTGGCTGAGACGTATATAAAGGAAGAGGCGGCTTTTTAGAAAGTCGTCGATAAAATTGATCATGCGTTAGTTGGGAATCCGTATTGCGAAACCGGCGCCGCCCAGTTTGGAGCGGAAGATGTCGATGCTTCCGCCGTAGCTGCTGAGGATGTCCACCGCGACGGCTAAACCAATACCTTGCCCTGGGGTGGCGGTGTCCGCGCGAGTGCCGCGAGTCAATATGGTGTGCTGTACATCCGCTGCTACGCCCGGGCCGTCATCTTCGATGGTCAGAGCCAAGTCGCGCCCCTGCTGCTGTGCAGAAATGGCGACGGAGTGTCGCCCGTACTTGCAGGCATTGTCAATTAAGTTGCCCAGCAGCTCCATCAAATCTGCCTCATCCCCGTGAAAGTTGAGATAGTCGGCAACCTCCTGCTGAAAGCGAATGCCTTTGCTTTGATAGACCTTTTGCATCGCGCGCACGAGCCTTTCAATTACCGGCTTCACCTGTATGGCGCTGCTTTGGCTGGCCTGGACCACCTGGGCGCTGGCGCGGCGCAATTGATGATCCACGATAGTGGACATACGGGACACTTGTTCGTCGATCAAATGGGCCAGGCTTTCCGCAGACAGATTCTGTTTGTTTTCCAGCTGTCCGCGAATCACCGCGAGGGGTGTTTTTAAGCTGTGGGCGAGGTCGGAAAGAGTGTTGCGGTAGCGCTCGCGCTGGGCGCGTTCACTGCGCAGCACCCGGTTGAGGTTATCTGTGACGGGCTGGATTTCCGCCGGATAAGCACCGGGCAGCTGCTCCAGGCCTTCTTCTACTTTTTCCAGGTCAGAGGCCAGCTGGCGCAGGGGGGACAGGCCCCATTTGGCCACCAGGGTCTGTACTATGACCAGCAGGAAGGCGAGGCCCCCCACCCATTTCCACAGGCGTTTTTGATAGGCCTCCAACTCGTTGAGCATGGGTTCTCGGCTCTGCATCACGATAAAACGGTAGCCGTTTTCCTTATTGTTCACATCCCATACGGTGTCATAGGTGATGGCGTAGTATTCGCGCCCGTCGAGCCAGGTGCTGAAGAACTGAATCCGACCAGCGCCGAAGGCCGTGGTGACGGTGGGCATGCTCTTGATATCAATCAGCTCGCTCGAGCGCGAGCGCCACTGCAGTTTACCCTCGGCGTTGACCACCCAGCCCAAGAGCCCGGAGTTGACGGAGCTGTAGCGCGGTTCGCTCAGATCCGGCGGAAGCTGCAGCCCTTTGCTGCTGGGTTCTGCGGCGCCGAGCAGGATGTAGATCTGCCCGTGCAGGGCATCGCGCTCAGCCGAACGCAGGCTGCGCTGGTAGGCGTGATTGAGCATGGTCGCGCTGAACCCCAATAACAGGGGCAACAGCACGGCGGAGGCGAGAAAAAGGCGGGTGGTAAGGGATGTGGTGCGGAACAGAAATTAATTTCCTTGTGCCTTGGCCATGGCCTGGAAATCCGGATTGAATCTGTAGCCCCGGCCCCGCATGGTGGTGATCAATTGGAGGCTGCCGTCCGGGTCGAGCTTTTTGCGCAAACGGCCGATAAAAACCTCGATCACGTTGCTATCCCGTTCGAAATCCTGCTGGTACAAGTGTTCAGTCAGCACGGTTTTGGAGATGGCTTCACCGGCGTGCACTGCTAGATACTCCAGGGTGTTGTACTCGTAACTGGTCAGCTCCACCACTTCGCCGTTGCGACTGACGCTTTTTGCCGCTGTATCTATGACAATGGGACCGAATTCCAAGCGAGGGGAGGCGTGGCCGGAGGCGCGCCGGATCAGGGCATTCACGCGAGCGCGGAGTTCTTCGTTGTGAAAGGGTTTGACCAAGTAGTCGTCGGCGCCGGCTTCCAGGCCTTCAACCTTGTCCTGCCAGTTGCCGCGTGCAGTGAGAATCAGAATCGGGTATTGCTTGCCCGCAGCGCGAGCTTTTTTGATGAGTTCTATGCCGTTGAGAACCGGCAAGCCAATGTCGACGATCGCCAGATCGTAATTGTATTCCTGGGCGTAATAGAGGCCTTCACGGCCATCCGCTGCCTGGTCGACAGCGAAACCTTGCTGTCCGAGGAATTCCACCAGTTGCCTGCGAATCGCTTCTTCGTCTTCCACCACCAGTAAACGCATAAAACGACTCCTCTGGGAGGTTGATTAGATGACTCTGCCGCTGTTGCCGTCCACTGTGACGATTTTGATGCGGCCTCCGTCCAATAGTAGCTTCACCCGAAAGACGACCCGTCCGTCGCTGTTCACTTCGTCAACGCTGAGCACCTTGCCGCCGTGGGCCGAGCGCGCTATGTCGGCGGCCTTGGACTTATCGGTACGGCTTTCGCCCTGCGCATACTGCACCGGATTGCGGATCTGCTTGGGCGCCGCCCAGGTAAACCCCGGAAGTACTGCCACTGAAAGCAGAAGAGAGGTCAATCGCCGTTTTGTCTTGCTAATCGTCATGTGAAGCGAGCCAGGATCTCATTGATTAAGTACAAAAGTGTTGGAACACATCGTGCGCCAATCGACCTTATCCCGGTCTTCATGTTCAGCATCACACAACATCATGTCTTGCCATTCGGGATATTGAGTAGCCATAGCCAAAGTGTAGGCGCCATAACCTGAATACAGCCTGAAGTCGGGTTTTAGCCGGTGGAGGTGTCGCCGCCATGGCTTCGCAAACGTCCTTCAAACCAACACTGTAAGGTGGTGTAACAGGTGAAGCGCTCGTCAACCGAAGTAGGGCCTCGATGCTGAAAACGCAAGCAGCGCATGCCGGCGGCGCGGGCGGCTTGCTCGCCGTTGTCGCTGTCTTCAACGGCAATACACAGCTCTGCGTCAACTCCGAGTTTTTGTGCGGCCAGATGGTAGACATCGGGCGCGGGTTTGTTGAGCAGCACATCGTCTTTGCTGACCACGGCGCTGAAGTAGCTTTCCAGACGGTGTTTTTCCAGGCTCGATGCCACTTCGTCGCGGCTCGCGCCGGTGGCGACAGCGAGTGGAACTCCGAGGCGATTCAGGTATCGCAGCAGAGATTCCACCTCTGGCATCAGCGGGAAGGGTTCTTTTGTCAAGAACTCCCGCAATAGTTTTTGTTTTTCAGACAGTAGTGCGTCGGGTGCTATATCAAGGTTAAACTTGCGGGCTAACCAGGCGGCTGAGTAGCTGGACGGCATTCCGGAGAGATTTAGGCTGTAATCTTCGGCGGAAAGCTCGGCGCGATGGGGCTTGAGCACTTCGCGCCAGCACGACAGGTGCACAGGTTCTGAATCCACGAGCGTGCCGTCGTGATCGAAAATGACCGCATGAATTGGGGTATGCATAATCTTTTGCTAACTGCTCTTTCCGATGGCCCCGTAATNTNGGACCGGATTTGCGGGATATTACACGGACGTTTCGNGCGCCTCAAACCGCACGTGACGGGCCGTGGCAAACCCGCTGCAGTGAGNGCGCGACCTCACTTGTCAGACGTAATGCTTTAGAAAAATAATCATGAAATTGTCCTCCAGCCTCAGCGTTATTCTTTTTTCCCTCGTTCTGTTTTCCTGTTCCTCAAGTACCCAGCATAAATATGACGCATTGGAACTTGCCCAGCAGGATTCGGGACGCCGCCTCGCCTATCAGGCGGAAGAGTTGCAGATCCAGCGCCAACAGCTGGTGCAACTGCAGGCGCGCAACAGTGAATTGACGGAAGCGCTATTCGATCTGCGCCAGGAACTGGAATCGCTTAAGTCGGGCAAACAAAAAGATCAGCCGTCCCCCGCATCCCGCGCGCGCAAAGAGCGGTCCAAAGATGCGACGACTGTTGCACCGCAGCCGCAATTCGACGAATCCGGCAAGGTGATTTTGGGCAGAGCCGAGTGGGTTTGGTTTGATGTGTTGGGGCAGAGTGTGCAGGCCCGTATCGACGACAAAGCGAAATCCTCGTCCATCCGCACCGACAGCATGCAGTTGTTCGAGCGCGATGGCGACCAGTGGGTCAGATTTTCCTTGGCCGGGCCGGAGAACGATAGCCAAGAGAAACCGGCTGCATTTTACGAAGCGCCACTGTTGCGTAAAGTGCGTGTCCGCCCGGCGGACGCTGATGAGGCGGAAAGCCGGCCGGTGGTCCGCCTGAAAATCAAATTGGGTGAATTGATTGAGAGTACTGAATTTACCCTGGTCAATCGCGATTCTGCAGCTTTCCCGGTTGTATTGGGGCGCTCCTTTTTGCGCGATATCGCCGTCGTTGATGACAAGCGCCAATACACCCAACCGTCTCACTCTGAGAACTCGTCTTTATGAGCAAATCTGTATCTTCAACCCGGGTCCCTCTCTACATATTGGTACTCGGCTTGTTGGCAGCAGGTCTTTTCCTGACGTTCTACCGACACTACGTATTTGATGTGCCCTGGTTGCCGGACGCCAAACGGCAGATCTGGTCGATTGAAGCAAAAATCGAATTTGAAGCCCTTGGTCAGCCGGTCAAGCTGTCTCTGGCGGTGCCAGACAGCCAGCCCGGATTTGAGCGGGTTTCCGAGCACACCGCCAGCCCCGGTTATGGTTTGGCGTTTGTCGATGAAGGGGTAAAACGGCGGGCGGAGTGGTCCGTGCGGGAAGCCCAGGGCCGGCAGACGCTTTACTATCAAGTGGATATGTTGTTTAACGAGAGCACCTTCGAAGACAAGGTCGGCTCGCCGCCGCAAATCGACACCGTGACCTATGCGGGGCCGGAGGAAACGGCAGTTACCCAGCTGCTGCAGCGCGCCCGGTCGCGCTCTGCCGACGCCTTCACCATGACGCGCGAATTGATCGCGGAATTTAATAACGAGTCCCAGGTCGCCCAGTTGCTGGTGCAGCAAAAATCGCGGGAGCGCCGCCTGGTGGAAATGCTCAATCTCGCCGGCATCCCCGCTCGAGTGGTGCAGACGCTGTATCTGGAAGATGGCCGGCGCCGCCAGTCGCTGGTGACTTATCTGCAGGTGTTCTCCGGTCAGGAATATGCGCTGTTCAACCCACAGACCGGCCATCAAGGCCAGCTGACCAATCAAGTGTTGTGGGAGCAGAACTCGGGTTCGCTGCTGGATTTGGTGGGTGGGCGCGACTCGCGGGTCAGCTTCTCGATTATCAGTCAGGAGGTGCCGGCGTCGCGTATTTATCAGGAGAAAGTCGCGCACCTGAAAAATGCCATGGATTTCTCCATCCATAGTCTGCCCCTGGAAGAGCAGACCATGTTCAAAGGCATCCTGTTGATTCCGGTCGGTGTGCTGGTGGTGGTGATCATGCGCATCCTGGTGGGGCTGCGCACCTCCGGCACCTTTATGCCGGTGCTGATCGCCCTGGCATTTATGCAGACCACGTTGATCACCGGCCTTGTGGGCTTTTTCCTGATCGTCGGGGTGGGTTTGATCATCCGCTCGTATCTGTCGCGACACAATTTGCTATTGGTGGCGCGAATATCGGCAGTGATTATTTCGGTGATCATCATCATCGCCGTGTTTTCCATCCTGGCCTACGGGCTCGGCCTTGCGGAAGGTCTGAAAATCACCTTCTTCCCCATGATCATCTTGTCCTGGACCATCGAGCGCATGTCCATTCTCTGGGAAGAGGAGGGCGCGAAGGAGGTGTTCGTCCAGGGTGGCGGCTCGCTGCTGGTGGCGGTGCTGGCTTATCTGGTGATGATCAACCCGATCGTGCGCCATTTGATGTTCAATTTTATCGGCCTGCAATTGGTGTTTATGGCGCTGGTGCTGATGTGCGGTAACTACACTGGCTATCGCCTGAGTGAATTGCGCCGCTTCAAACCTCTGGTGCAGGGTAACTGAGCATGAACCTGCTGCAGTATTGGCGCGAGAACACCCGCTACGGGCGCCTAGCGGCCAAGGGCATTATGGGGATGAACTGCCGCAACATCCGCTATATCTCCCGCTATAACCCGCGCTCCCTGTACCCGTTGGTGGACGATAAGCTCAAGACCAAAAATCTGGCGATCGAACACGGCGTCAATGTGCCGGACCTGATCGGAGTGATCGCCAACCAGCACGATGTGCCCAAGATCGCCAGAATCACCGACGGCGTGCCGGGATTTTGTATCAAGCCGGCCAAAGGTTCGGGCGGCAAGGGCATTCTGGTGATCGACCGCGTGGTCGACGGGGTGTATTACAAAACCAACGGCCAGGCAATCTCCCTGCCGGATATAGAACGGCACATCTCCAATATTCTTGCCGGGCTGTTTTCGCTCGGCGGCAAAACCGACTTTGCGGTGATCGAGTCGCTGATCAAGGTGGATGACGCCTTTCTGCAGTTCACCCACGAAGGTGTGCCGGATTTGCGGGTGATCGTGTTTCGCGGCTTTCCGATAATGTCGATGATGCGGTTGTCCTGTGCCTCGTCCAAAGGCAAAGCCAACCTGCATCAGGGTGCGGTGGGCGTCGGCATTTCCATGGACAGCGGCCGCGCCGTGCGCGCGGTGCAAAGCGGCCGGCCGGTTTCCCATCACCCGGACACAAAGCAGTCTCTCGGCGACTTGGTGGTGCCCCAGTGGATTGCCATGCTGGAGCTGGCCTGCGCCTGTTACGACATGACCGGCCTGGGTTATCTCGGCGTCGATTTGGTGCTAGATAAAAACCGCGGTCCGCTGTTGCTGGAGCTGAATGCACGGCCTGGACTCTCCATCCAGGTGGCCAACGACGCCGGCTTGCTGCCGCGTCTGCGCCGGGTGGAAACCATCAAAAAACCGGAAAAATTCCCCATCGTTGAGCGGGTCGCCTATTCGCGGGCGCATTTTGCCGCCCAATCTCAGTTATCGAGTTGAGCGTTTTTTGATCTAACACGCCCCGAGTGCGCCTGTTATAATGCCCGGCTTCTTTCGTCGTACCAGGTACTCGTCCCATCTCATGAACGTACAGGACTACATGAACCGGCTCGGGCAGCAGGCCCGCGCCGCCTCCCGGCAGCTGGCCGTCGCCAGCACCGCCAGTAAAAATGCCGCTCTGCTCGCCATTGCGGCGCAATTGCAACAGTCTCGCCAGCAGTTGGTGGAAGCCAATCAAGTCGATATGGCGAACGGCCGCGAGCGCGGTTTGGACGCGGCCCTGCTGGACCGTCTCGAACTCACCCCGGCGCGCATAGACGCGATGATCGACGGTATCCGCCAAGTGGCGGCACTGCCGGATCCCTGCGGTGAAATCACCGATCTCAAATACCGCCCCTCCGGCATCCAGGTTGGCAAAATGCGCGTGCCGCTCGGCGTGGTGGGAATCATTTATGAGTCGCGTCCCAACGTTACGGTGGACGCGGCGAGTCTTTGTCTGAAGTCCGGCAACGCGGCTATTTTGCGCGGCGGCAGCGAGTCGATTGCCTCCAATCGGGCGATCGCCCAATGCATCATTGCCGGCCTGCGTGACGCGGGCCTGCCGGAGACGGCGGTGCAGGTGGTGGAAACCACGGATCGCGCCGCTGTAGGTGAGCTGATCGCCATGCCGCAGTATGTGGATGTCATAGTTCCCCGCGGCGGCCGCAGCCTGATCGAACGCATCAGCCAGGAGGCGCGAGTGCCGGTGATCAAACATCTGGACGGCGTCTGCCATGTCTATATCGACGGCGAGGCGGATCTGGAAAAAGCCTTCCGCATCGCCATGAACGCCAAGACGCACCGCTATGGTGTGTGTAACGCCATGGAAACGCTGTTGATCGCGGAATCGGTGGTAGGCAGGATTCTGCCGCGCTTGGCGGAAGCCTATGGAGCCAAAGGCGTTGAACTGCGCGGCTGCGACAAAACTCGCGCGCTCTTGCCGGATGCCAAAGTGGCCACGGAAGAGGATTGGTATGCGGAATATCTTGCGCCGATTCTTGCCGTCAAAGTCGTCGCCGGCATTGAAGAAGCTATCGAACACATCAACCGCTATGGCTCGCAACATACGGATGCCATAGTGACTGAAAACTACACCCTGGCACGACGCTTCCTGGCGGCGGTGGATTCCGCTTCCGTGATGATCAACGCATCCACCCGTTTTGCCGACGGCTTTGAATATGGCCTCGGCGCTGAAATCGGGATCTCCACCGACAAAATCCACGCCCGCGGCCCTGTCGGTCTTGAGGGGCTGACCTCGCAAAAATGGGTGGTACTGGGCGACGGGCATATCCGCCAGTGATGGCAAACCGCACCCTCTATTTGGGCGGCACCTTCAATCCTGTCCACGTAGGTCATACCCGCCTCGCGCTGGAGTGTCATCTGCACACCGGCGCCGAGGTGGTTTTTGTTCCCTGTGCCGATCCACCTCATAAGGCCGCGCCGGAAATTGCCGCGCATCATCGTTTGGCCATGCTGCAGTTGGCTATTGATGAACTCAACGCCACCGTCGAGAGGGAGGGCGTTTTTCGCTGGGATTTGAGTGAATTGGAGCGTCCGGGGCTCTCCTACACATTCGATACTCTGAACCATCTCCGCGAGCAGCAACCCTACGCTGTGCTGGTTTGGGTAATCGGTATGGACAGCCTGGTCAGCCTGAACAGCTGGCACCGCTGGCGCGAGCTGACCGATCTCGCCAACCTGTTGGTGATCAACCGGCCGGGCTGGCAAAAGCCGGAGTCCGGCGAGATTGCCGAGTGGCTGCGCGAGCGGGAGTGCGCGGTGGAGCAGTTCGGGGCGCGCGGTGGCGTGGCGTTTCTCGAGACTTCACCGGTATCCGTCTCATCCACAGCTCTGCGCCACCAACTGGCTTTGGGGGTACCCGGCAAATATCTGGTTCCGGAGCCGGTTTGCCAATACATCCGGTCCCACCAACTTTATTTATCTACTTAACGAATAGACTTTTATGAGTGCTGAACTGAACAAATTGATTATTGACGCCCTGGACGATTTGAAAGGGCAAAAAATTGTCGAGCTGGATGTTACCCAGCTCACTGACGTGATGGATCACCTGATCATCGTCAACGGAACCTCCAATCGCCACGTAAAATCCCTGGCCAATAACGTCATTGAAGAACTCAAAACCGCGGGGCACCGACCTATCGGAGTTGAGGGGCTCGATGTCGGTGAGTGGGTGTTGGTCGATTACGGCGATACCGTGGTTCACGTGATGCTGCAGGCCACCCGGGATTTTTACGAATTGGAAAAACTCTGGTCGAAAGTGCCGGCGCATCGCTCCGAAGAACGTTTGCGCTGATTCAGCGAGGCGTTTTGGGCGATGAAAGTGCAGTTGATTGCGGTGGGCACGCGCATGCCTTCCTGGGTGCAGGCAGGTTATGACGAATACGCCAAACGTTTGCCCAAGGAACTCGCGCCGCAATTGCTGGAAATTCCCCTCGGCAATCGCGCGAAAAATGGCAGCACGCAGGATGCGATGCGGCAGGAAGGTGAGGCTATTTTGCAGGCGATTCCCGCATCCTCCACTATGGTCGCCCTGGATGTGCAGGGCAAAGCCTGGAGCACAGAGCAGCTCGCCGAGCAGTTGGCGCGCTGGCGTATGGATGGGCGCAATCTGGCTTTTGTTATCGGCGGGCCAGACGGTTTCAGTTCGCAATGTATCGCTCGCGCGGACGCCCGCTGGTCGCTCTCCAATCTCACGCTGCCGCACCCTCTGGTCAGGATTGTGTTGATCGAACAGCTCTATCGCGCCTGGACCATTCTGCAAAATCATCCCTACCACAAATAAACAGTGTTTTTTCCTTCGGGAACGTTCGTGCGGTTCGTTGTGTCAGATGAATTTCGTTGTGAGCGTCGGCCGCGGGTTTATTCCAGTGAATTTAACCGGCATACTCCGCGCGCTTGCAGCGCCGAAAATGAATTACTGATCAATACTGTAGATGTCGTCCTTAATTCGGCAGGACCGACTCGATCCATTTGTGGTTATTCTTGCCTTTGAAATATGCCATTCCCCGATATCGATAACGATCATCGCCACTTGAAAGACATCAAGACGGAAACCCGTCTGGTGTGTTCGCGCATTACGGTCGGGTTCGCTGTTGTGGTTTTTCTTTTTGCGGTGCTGATTTTCCGTTTCTACGATTTGCAGATTCTCGATTACGAGGTCTACGCCACGCGCGCGGACAGCAACCGTATTCAGGTGCAGCCGGTGCCTCCCAATCGCGGCCTTATTTTTGATCGCAACGGTGTTTTATTAGCGGAGAATCGTCCCAGCTATACCCTGTCCATCGTGAAAGAGCGGACGCCGGATCTGGAAAAAACCTTAAAAGCGCTGGCCGAATTGGTGGAAGTGGGCGAGGACGACTTATCGAATTTTTATAAAGGTTTGAAGCAGCGCCGCCGTCCCTACGAATCCGTGCCGCTGCGCTACCACCTCACGGAAAACGAAATTGCCCGCATCGCGGTTAACGAATACGCCCTGGAAGGGGTGGAAGTGGAAGCGCAACTGGTGCGCTATTACCCGCACGGCGAACTGTTCGCCCACACCATCGGTTATGTGGGGCGCATCAATGAGCGTGAACTCGCCAGCTTTGACGAAGTGGCCTATCGGCGTTACAGCGGTACCCACACCATCGGCAAAATTGGTATCGAAAAATATTACGAGGATGAATTGTTCGGCGAGGTAGGCTCGCAGCACGTTGAAGTCAACGCGCATGGACGAGTGCTGCGCACCCTCGAACGCATAGATCCGTCGCCGGGTAAGGATCTGCATCTGTATCTGGATATCGAACTGCAAAAAACTGCAGTCGATGCCATGGAAGGGCGGCGCGGGGCGGTGGTGGCCATTGAAGTCGCCACCGGCGGCGTGCTCGCTCTCGTCAGCACTCCGAGTTTTGATCCCAATCTTTTTGTGACCGGCATCAGTTACCAAAATTATAAAGAGCTGAATGAATCACCGGATTTGCCCCTGCTTAATCGCACCATTCAAGGCCAATATCCCCCGGGGTCCACATTGAAACCCATGTTCGGTGTGGGCGGGCTCGAAAGCGGCATTGTCACGCCGCAGTGGCGCATTCGCGACCCGGGTTTTTATCGTCTCGAAAACAGTGATCGCCGCTATCGCGACTGGAAACGCTACGGCCACGGCAATCAAGTGGATTTGCGCCAAGCGATTGTGGAGTCCTGCGATACCTATTTTTACGATCTCTCCGTGCGCATGGGCGTCGATCGTATGCATCCGCTGGGAGCGGCCTTCGGTCTTGGCGAGCGCACCGGGGTGGATATTCCCAGCGAGCGCGCAGGCAATTGGCCGTCGCGCATGTGGAAAAAGGCGGTGCGTGGAATGTCGTGGTTTCCAGGCGACAGTCTCAATATGAGCATCGGCCAGGGCGATGTGCTCGCCACGCCGATGCAGCTCGGTGTGCTCACTGCGGGTCTGGCTGCGCGCGGTGTTATGCACGAGCCGAGGGTGGTGGAATTTGTCGGCGACAAGAGAACCGTCACGCCACCGCGAGCCACCTTTAAAGCCCGCGAGGAACATTGGGATTATGTGATTTCGGCGATGGAGGCCGTGGTGCACAGCCCGCGGGGCACCGCAAAAATCAGCGCCAAGGATGCGACTTTCCATATGGCTGGCAAAACCGGCACCGCCCAGGTGGTCGGTATCGCTCAGGACGCGGTGTACGACCGCGATAAAGTGCACGAGCGCAATCGCGACCACGCCCTGTTCATCGCCTTTGCACCGGTGGAAAACCCGCAGGTGGCGGTGGCGGTAGTCATCGAAAACGGCGAACACGGCTCCAGCGCCGCCTCTCCCGTGGCGCGCAAGGTCTTTGATACTTGGTTTGCACGGGAGGCTGAGCGCCAGGCCAAGAGCGAGCAGGAAGCCATGTTGGGGCTGACTCCATGATTCAGAAAGGCCAGGATTTCGTTCGCCGCCTGCCGGATTCCGGACATCACTTTAAAAGCGCCACCAGTATCTGGCGGATGATCCATCTGGATCCCTGGTTGCTGCTCGGCCTGCTCTTTATCAGCATCTATGGTTTGGTGGTGCTCTACAGTGCGAGCGGCCACAGCCAATTTATGGTGAAGCGCCAGCTGGTATTTTTTGCATTGGGTTATGCCGCCATGTTTACCGTGGCGCAGTTCAACCTGATGTTTATCGAACGCTTTTCCTTCTGGTTTTATCTGGTCGGCGTGGTGCTGCTGGTGCTGGTGCTGATTATCGGGGTAGGGGCAAAGGGCGCGCAGCGCTGGCTCAGTCTCGGTTTTATCCGTTTTCAGCCTTCAGAAATTCTCAAGCTGGCTGTGCCCATTTGTGTGGCGGCGTTTTTCTCTGCGCGCATACTGCCGCCGCGATTTACCCATGTGCTGGTAGCCATTGGTTTTATTCTTTTCCCCGCAGTGTTAATTATCAAACAACCCGATTTGGGCACCGCTATTCTGGTGACGGCTTCTGGGTTAATCGGCCTGTTCCTCGCCGGGTTGCCCTGGCGCTACATTGTCGGCACGGTGGTGATTATCGCGGTGGCGTCCTGGCCCATGTGGCACTACGTCATGCACGATTACCAAAAGCAACGCGTGCTGACGCTGCTCGATCCAGAAGCGGACAAGCTCGGCTCCGGCTGGAACATTATTCAGTCGAAAACCGCCATAGGTTCGGGCGGCTGGGAAGGCAAGGGCTGGATGAAAGGTACCCAATCACAATTGGACTTTCTACCGGAGAGCCACACCGACTTCATTATCGCGGTGCTGGCAGAGGAGTTCGGCATGGTGGGCGTGCTGGTGCTGATGGTCGGATATTTTTTTATTATCAGCCGCGGGCTTTGGATCGCTGCCAAGGCGCAGCGTACATTCAGCCGCATTCTGGCCGGCAGTATCATGCTGACCTTTATGGTCTACGTTTTCGTCAATATCGGCATGGTCTCGGGGCTCCTGCCGATTGTTGGGGTGCCGCTGCCGATGATCAGTCTCGGCGGCACTTCATTGATTTCTTTGATGCTCGGTTTTGGCTTGGTCATGGCCATAGCCACTGAGCGCAAACGTGTAACTGTGTGAGTGAACATTATGATGCAGCGAATCTGGCGTTTTGCCATGTGGGGTATGTGCGTATTCGGAGCTGGTCAAGCGGCTGCGGATTACAGTCAGCATCCGGAGGTGCCGGCGTTTGTCGACCGCATGGTGAAAGAACACGGTTTCGAGGCGAAACAGGTGCGCGAACTGCTGGCGCAGGCAGAAAAAAAGCAGGCCATTCTCGATGCGATTGCCCGCCCGGCGGAGAAAACCAAGCCCTGGTTTGAGTACCGCAAAATCTTTCTCGACAACGACCGCATTCAACAAGGCGTGGCGTTCTGGCAGGAAAACGCCGCCACTTTGGACGCAGTGGCGGAGCGTTATGGTGTCGATCCATCGATCATCGTCGCCATTATCGGCGTCGAGACCCGCTATGGCCGCCATATGGGCAACTACCGTGTGATCGATGCCTTGGCCACTCTCGGGTTTGATTATCCGCCGCGCGCCACTTTTTTTCGCGGCCAGCTCGAGCAGTTGTTCCTGCTGGCGCGGGAACAGAAGCAGGATCCTCTCGTGTTGAAAGGCTCCTACGCCGGTGCCATGGGATTCGGTCAATTTATTCCCAGCAGCTTTCGCCACTTCGCCCGCGACCATGACGGCGACGGCGTCGCCGACATCTGGACCAACCGTCAGGACGCCATCGCCAGCGTTGCGAATTATTTCAAAGCGCACGGTTGGCAGACTGGCCAGCCAGTTTTTGTGCGCGCCAAGGTGAGTGGCAAGGTGGATGAGGCGTTGGTTAATGCCACGGGTCGGCCGCAACACTCCGTTGCCGAATTGAAGAAAAAAGGGGTGGAGCCGGTGTCGACTGCAGAGGCTGACCGGCTCGCCAGCTTATTGAGTTACGAACAGGAGCAGGGGCCGGAATATTGGCTCGGCTTCAACAATTTTTACGTGATCACCCGCTACAATCGCAGCCAGCTCTACGCCATGGCCGCATGGCAATTAAGTGAGGCCATCAAAGAGGCGCGCGCCAGCGCTACCAAGGCCGAACGTTCTTAATCTGGCAGACAGCAAATTGGAGTGGTTGGGCGATGAGATGCCTTAAATGGATACTTGCGATAGCGGTCTTACTGCCGCTGATCGGTTGTGTGGTCAATCAGCGGCCGAGTTCGACAACGGTGGTTTTGCAGGATGGCGCACCCGACGATGATGTGGATGTGACCCATCTGCAGGACGCCGTGCCGCGCGACGAGTTGATTCGCACCGCTGGCAACAAATCGCCTTATACGGTGTTGGGCAAAACCTATCACGTGAATTTCAATACCCGCGGATTTGTCGAAACGGGTTATGCCTCGTGGTACGGCAAAAAATTTCACGGTAATAAAACATCCAATGGCGAAGTCTACGATATGTTCGCCATGACGGCGGCGCACAAAACCCTCGCTATTCCCAGCTATGTGCGGGTCACCAATCTCGAAAACGGCCTGTCAGCGGTCGTGCGGGTGAACGATCGCGGTCCTTTCCACGACGGTCGCATTATCGACCTGAGTTACGCGGCGGCGAAAAAACTCGGTTTTCATAGCAAAGGTACCGCGAAGGTGCATATCGAAGTGATCGCCCCGGATACACCGGCGCCGGCCACGCAGATTGCCACTGCTGGACCCATGCCGGCAATTGTGACCACGCCACCCGCCGGCCCTGCGGCGGCATCCGGCGCAGCGCCAGGCACACCCATGACCTATCTTCAGTTGGGCGCCTTCAGCAAACACGAGACCGCGACCGCCCTCGTGGATAAAGCATCTGCCGCGACCGGCGCCAAGGTGCAGGTGCGGCCAGAGCCCACCCGCAGTCTTTACAAGGTAGTGATCGGGCCGATCATGGATAACTTTGAGCTGGTCAACCTCCGCCAAAAGCTGGCGGACGCGAAACTGCCCGAGCCACATCTGGTGGAGTTTTAAGAGGCGGACAAATTGCAGGGCCATTGCGTTGCCGTCATGCATCGGATAGAATTCGCGGCCTTTTGGCAGGTCTCTCTGCCATTTTTCGATACGGCGCAAGCTCTGTGATTGCGGCAAATGGTTGCCACCAATCTGAAATCTCGCAAGAGTGCTTCGCGGCGTCCAATCTTTACTGGAGCATTTGTACATGTACGCAGTAATCGTATCCGGTGGTAAACAGCACCGCGTTCAGGAAGGCGAAATCCTTCGCCTGGAAAAACTCGAAGTGGCAACGGGTGACACCGTGCAATTCGATCAGGTTCTGCTGGTTGCCAACGGCGGTGATGTCACTATCGGCGCCCCCCTGGTTTCTGGTGCCGTTGTCAAAGCGGAAGTGCTTTCCCACGGTCGCGCCGACAAAGTTACCATCATCAAATTCCGCCGCCGTAAGCATCACTTGAAGCGTCAGGGCCATCGTCAGTGGTACACCGACGTTAAAATTACTGGCATCTCAGCGTAAGAGGATTCATCAATGGCTCACAAGAAAGCAGGCGGTAGTACCCGCAACGGTCGCGATTCCGAAAGTAAACGCCTCGGCGTTAAAGTGTTTGGCGGCCAAGCCATCAATGCTGGTGGCATCATCGTGCGTCAACGCGGCACCCAATTCCATGCAGGCGACAACGTCGGCATGGGCAAAGATCACACCCTGTACGCCAAGGCGGAAGGCGCGGTGAAATTTGAAGTGAAGGGCCCCCGCAATCGCCGCTACGTCAGTGTAGTGACCGCCTGATACTTTAGTTTCAGCGGATCGTTCTGAAGCCCTGTCCCTGCTGACGGGGCTTTTTCGTTTTAAGTTACCGTTCAAAGCGGCTCACACCGGAAGGTGTGAGCGAGTAAGTAATTATGAAATTCGTAGATGAAGCCACCATTTTTGTGCAGGCAGGCCATGGCGGTGGCGGATGTCTCGCCTTCCGTCGTGAAAAATTTGTTGCCAAGGGCGGCCCAAACGGCGGTGACGGCGGCGACGGCGGCTCTGTTTATTTGGTGGCAGACGAGAGTCTGAACACCCTGGTGGACTATCGCTTTACCCGTAGTTTCCAGGCGCAGAATGGCGAGTCAGGCAAAGGCTCCAACTGCACCGGTCGTTCTGGTGATGATCTCGTGCTTGCGGTGCCGGTAGGTACGTCGGTGATCGATGACGAAACCGGCGTGGTTATCGGCGACCTCACCACTCCCGGCGAGCGTTTGAAAGTGGCGCAGGGCGGCTGGCACGGCCTGGGCAATACCCGCTTCAAGTCCAGCGTTAACCGCACACCGCGCCAGACTACCCCTGGATCACCAGGGGAGGGGCGCTATCTGCGCCTCGAGCTGAAAGTATTGGCCGACGTCGGCATGCTCGGTCTGCCCAATGCCGGCAAATCCACTTTTATCCGTGCGGTCTCCGCTGCGGAACCCAAGGTTGCCGATTACCCGTTTACCACCCTGGTACCCAGTCTTGGCGTGGTGCGGACCAACCGTCTGCGCAGCTTTGTTATCGCCGATATTCCGGGGTTGATCGAGGGTGCGTCCGAAGGCGCGGGTTTGGGGATTCGTTTCCTTAAGCACCTCACTCGCTGCCGTGTGCTTTTGCATTTGGTCGATATGTGTCCGCCAGATGGCTCTGATCCCGTGGAGAA